>Ga0268281_1000015_pt1 | contig 160860 bp, 156 predicted proteins | sample saktaG_10_FD_190134 | JGI IMG/M metagenome (GOLD analysis project Ga0268281, IMG submission 190134) | Saline water microbial communities from Sakinaw Lake, British Columbia, Canada - sak_2011_5_24_50m | ecosystem: Environmental > Aquatic > Non-marine Saline and Alkaline > Saline ...
CTGGGCCATTATGGGGAACACCAGCGGCTGGGCCATCGTGGGGAACACCAGCGGCTGGGCCATTATGGGGAACACCAGCGGCTGGGCCATCGTGGGGAACACCAGCGGCTGGGCCATCGTGGGGAACACCAGCGGTTAGCCTAAATAGGGAAAATAGTCGGCTATACTAATTAGGCTAAATAGGCTAAACCGGCATTTAGTCGAGATAGACCAGAAAGCATTTTGACTAATTTGACAAAAGCGGGCAGCTAGAGACTATCTCGACAAAATGGATATTCTAGAAGGTTGAGAAGACTTAGACAAAAGGCTTGTCAATACTTGACTAATCCACTAGAATCATTAAATACTGAAGGAAAGGGTGAAAGTTCTACCTACCGTACGTGACCGCCCACCATAGCCTCAATTTTGGCCCTTTCCTAGCCTATTAGTGAAAAAAGACGACTGTTTTGACAAAAATCCCCTAAGATGTCATAGCCAGAGCTCATCTCCTGGCGCAGGCTGTCAGTGTAAGGAGGGGGCAAATCTTCTAGTTGCTAGAGCGGCATGTTACCATGCTTTTTCCTGGGGTTCGTATCTACTTTGTTTAGCAGTGTGTCCAGAGCCCTGATAAGCTTGGCGCGCGTTACCCTTGGATCAATAACATCGTCAATATATCCCTTAGCGGCCGCCACATAGGGAGTGGCGAATTCATCGATATATTCCTTTACGAGGGCTTTCTGCATCTCGTCCGGGTTCTTTGCGGACTTAGTCTTTTCTCTGAAAATAATCTGTACAGCGCCATGCGGGCCCATGACGGCAATCTCCGCAGTGGGCCACGCATAGTTAATATCACCACGCAGGTTCTTACTGCTCATGACGATATAGGCGCCACCATATGCCTTGCGGACCACTACGCTTATCTTGGGCACCGTTGCCTCGGCATAGGCGAAAAGCAGTTTCGCGCCGTGCCTGATGATTCCCTTTCTTTCCTCGTCGGAGCTAGGCAGATACCCCGGAACATCAACCAGTGTTATCAGGGGAATATTGAAACAATCGCAAAACCGGATAAACCGGGCGCCCTTGTCGGAAGCGTCGACCTCGATAACACCCGCCATATAAGACGGTTGGGAGGCGATAATCCCCACGGTTTCCCCGCCAAGCCGGGCAAAACCGGTTATCATATTAGAGGCAAACTCTGCGTGGACCTCCATGAAGTCCTCGCTATCTACTATGCATCTAATTATTTTTTTCATGTCGTAGGCTTTGGATGGGTCATCGGGAACGATTGAGGCAAGATCTTCGCTCTGGCGGTCTACCGGGTCACCGGCATCGACAAATGGTGGCTTTTCGGTGTTGTTTTGAGGAAGAAATGTCAAAAGCCGGCGAACCATTTTAAGGCATTCCCCATCATCGTTGGCAACAAAATGACAGTTGCCTGACTTTGTGGAATGAACCGCTGCTCCACCGAGTTTCTCCGTGGTGATTTCTTCCCCGGTTACCGCCTTGATTACCGCCGGCCCGGTGATATACATCTGTCCCGTACCTTTAACCATGAAAATAAAATCGGTAATCGCCGGGGAGTAGACAGCTCCACCGGCACAGGGCCCCATGATAGCCGAAATCTGGGGTATAACACCGGAGTAGAGCGTATTGCGGGTAAAAATGTCGCCGTAACCAGCTAGGCTGTCAACCCCTTCCTGAATGCGTGCACCGCCTGAATCAAGCAAGCCTATAACGGGGCTACCGCTTTTATATGCCGCATCCATTACCCGGCAGATTTTCTCTGCCGCGGCCTTGGAAAGCGACCCGCCGAAGACGGCAAAGTCCTGCGCAAATACGAACACGTTACGCCCGTGAATCTTGCCAGAACCGGTGATGACCGAATCCCCGGGCACTTTCTGCTTGCCGAGGCCGAAATCAGTGCAGCGATGGACTACAAAGGCACCCACTTCCTCGAATGTCCCCGGGTCAAGAAGGATATCTATCCTCTGCCTGGCGGTAAGCTTGCCCCGCTTGTGCTGTATTTCTGTGCGGCGGCTATTTTCAGTTCCCATAGCCTCCTTTTTCAGTTTTTCCAGATTAAAAATCCTCTGTATGTTCATAGGTAACCACCTTGTTGAAAAACTCCTGCGATAAAAATAGTATCCCTACCGCGACTTTAACCTTTGTGGCTGAATGCCTGGTTGAAACTATACCGGAACCACTCAGGCGTGCCGATGAACTCAGCCGTACTTATAGAATCCTTTGCCCGATTTGCGCCCAATGGCATTCTCGGCAACCATCTTGTCCAGCAACGCGGACCGTGCGATGTGTGGAGCCTTAAGATTAGCAGAGATATATTCAGCCATGTGACAGGCTATATCAATTCCGACAAAATCAAGCAGTTTGAAAGGCCCCATAGGATGGTTCAGACCAAGCACCACTGCCCTATCGATTTCTTCCGCCGTAGCAACCCCCGTTTCCAGCATCCTGACTGCTTCTGAAAGATACGCAAAAAGAAGCCGGTTGACGATAAAACCCGGAGTATCAGGAACCGTAATAACTGTTTTGCCGAGAGACTCGCCAAAAGTTTTTCCGGCATCAAGGGTATCATCCGAGGTCGAATCTGTTTTCACGGCCTCAATTAGCTTCATTAAAGGTACGGGGTTGAAAAAATGCAGGCCCAGCACCTTGTCCTGTCTCCTGGTAGCCGACCCTATTTCTGTCACCGACAGGCAAGACGTATTTGTTGCCAGAATGGTATGTTCCGGGCATATCCCATCGAGGGCAGCAAATACCGATTTCTTCACCTCGATATCTTCAACAACGGCTTCAATCACGAGATCGCATTCGCTGAAATCTGCCATATCCATGGTCTGCTTAAACCGGCCCAGGATAGCTGATTTGGTTTCCTCGTCTATCTTGCCAGTTCTCACTTCCCTTGTAAGCATCACGCCGAGAGCCCTTGTAGCCCTGTCCAGGGCTTCTTTTTGCGTATCGGAAATCAGCATGGGATATCCCGCCCTAGCGCTGACCTCGGCAATGCCTCTTCCCATTGTACCGCAGCCGACAACCCCGGCTTTCCTTATCTGCAATTACTCCTCCAATAAACAAATTGCCATTTTTTATCGCATCCTGAAATCCGGTTTTCTTTTTTCCAGGTGCGCATTTCTCCCCTCATCAAAATCCTTCGTAGTGGTAAGAAAATCGTTGAGGCTCTTTTCAAATGCCAGTCCTTCGGCAAGCGGGGTGTTGAGCGCCTGAATAATGGCCTGCTTTGCCGCCCTGACCGCCAGAGGCGCTGGCTGGCATAGTGCCCTGGCCATTTTTTTCGCAGAAACTAACACTTCACCGGGAGGAACCACGCTATTTATTAACCCGATGCGGTAGGCTTCACCGGCCCCGATCGGCTTTCCGGTAAGGAGCATTTCCGACGCCTTGGCCTGGGTTATCACGCGGGGCAAACGCTGGGTACCTCCCCAGCCAGGTATGATTCCGAGAGTTACCTCCGGGAAGCCAAATATCGCCTTTTCGGAGGCTATCCTCAGGTCACAGGCGAGGGCGAGTTCCAGCCCGCCACCGAGGGCGGCACCATTAATGGCAGCAATCATGGGTTTGGTAAGTTCCATGCCGCGCATGATAGTTGGCGGTTCCTGCCACGGTTGTTCTCTCGATTGCTTCATCAGGGGGAGAAAGCCCTCGATGTCGGCACCGACCGAGAATGCCCGGTTACCGGCACCGGTTATTATACCCACCAGAAGCTCATCATCATCCCTGAAATCAATGAGAGCAGCGCTGAGTTCCTCGTAAAGTTCCCGGCTAATGGCATTGAGCGCATCCGGCCGGTTCAGGGTAAAAATGGCTACCCTGTCTTCTTTCTGATAATCAAGAAGCATGGTAATACCCCTCCGCTGGTACTGTTTCGGACTGTATTCTGCATAGCGCACGAATTGCACGGTTGCGCAGATTACGTCGTTTCAGCCATGGCTTCAAGCACCCTCTGGGCTTCGGCCATGATATCCTCAATAATGTTCTTTACAGGTTTTATCTCTTTTATCAGGCCAGAAATCTGGCCCGCCATTAGTATGCCTTCGTCAAGGTTTCCCTCGATTACACCTTTAAAAAGACCACCCCTGATGAGTTCCTCAAGCTCTTCTTCAGAGGCACCGGCTTTCTCCATCTCGGCAAAGCTGCGGGACATCCGGTTTTCGATGCACCGGGTGGGATGTCCGATAGATTTGCCAATCACCATTGTCATCCGATCCTGTGCCGAAAGGATGCGTTCCTTGAACATTTCATGGGCCACACATTCACTGGAACAGACGAAGCGCGTGCCTATCTGTACTCCCTGGGCGCCAAGAGAAAGGGTTGTCACCAGCCCGCGCCCATCGGCGATTCCACCGGCGGCGATTACCGGGACCTTGACGGCATCCACCACCTGGGGCAGCAGAGCCATTGTAGTCGTATCTCCGACATGGCCTCCGGACTCCATCCCCTCAGCCACGATGGCATCTATACCAAACCTCTCAACACGCCGGGCCAGAGCCACCGTTGAAACAACCGGAATAACCTTTGTGCCGGCTTCTTTAAGGCGGGGGATATACACACCGGGGTTTCCCCCTCCCAGGGCAACCACTCCGACACCTTCTTCGATTACCACCCTGAGGGTATCCTCCAGAAAGGGCGACGTCAGCATGACATTTACGGCGAACGGCTTGTCAGTCCTCTCCCGGACACTTTTAATCTGGCCTTTTAGCCATTCCGGAGGAGCGTCGCCGCTACCGATGACTCCCAATCCGCCAGCCTCGGATACAGCGGAAACTAGCTCCGCGGTCCCGAGTCTGGCCATACCTCCCTGGATAATTGGATATTTAATGCCAAGCAGTTTGCATATGGCAAGTTTATCTAGCATTGCACACACTCCGTTCAGGCTAGCTTACGGGTAAAAAGCAAAAGCTGCAGCCGCTAGCCAGGGACTTCCCCAAGCACCCGCTATTTCCCGTTGTATTTTCTGATGGCAAGCACCGAGTTGTGCCCGCCAAAACCAAAGGCGTTGGAAACAGCGATGGCAACGTCCTTCTTTCTGGCTATATTGGGCACATAGTCAAGGTCGCATTCGGGATCGGGATATTCATAGTTTATGGTTGGTGGAAGGATGCCTTCACTGACAACCTTGCAGCAAACGATAGCCCCAAGGCCTCCGGCAGCTCCAAGCATATGCCCGACCATGGATTTCACGGAACTGACCGGAATATCATACGCCTGTTCTCCCAATGCCTTCTTGATAACCCTGGTCTCGCTGACATCATTGAGCGGGGTTGACGTTCCGTGAGCACTTATATAGCCAATTTCATCACGATTCAAACCTGCAAGAGCAAGTTCAATAGCCTTTGCAGCCGCTTCGCTGGTTTCCATTGGCTTGGTGATGTGAAAGGCATCCGACGTCGCCCCATAACCAACTATTTCGGCAATGATGGGGGCTCCCCGCTCTAAAGCAGATTCCAGGCTCTCCACAACTATGACAGCCGCGCCTTCCCCCATTATGAACCCGTTACGCCGGGCATCAAAGGGACGGCATGCGTTACCTGGTTCATTGCTCCGTGAGAGCGCACCGGCCTGCTGGAAACCAGCAACGCTAATAGGCGTTATGCTGGCATCTGTACCGCCGGCTATTGCCATCTTGAGCTCTCCGTGCCGAATCATCCGATAGGCCATACCAATCGCATCTGTACCTGCTGCGCAGGCTGATATCAGACTCATGTTTACCCCCCTGATACCCAGCTCGATGGAAAGACGTCCCGTACAGTTATCCGGAATCATCATCGGAATGGTATAGGGGCTTACCCTTGAAGGTCCCCTTCGTGCCAGGACATCCATCTGGCTGGAAAGGGATTCAATACCGCCGATACCAGTTCCAACAATGGCACCGATATCATAAGTATTTGAGTCGTCAATGGAAAGCTGGGCGTCCCCGACAGCTTGTTTTCCTGCCGCGATGGCAAACTGTGTAAATCTATCGGAATATCTTGCCGTCATCGGCTCCATATAGCTGTTGGGGTCAAAATTCTTTACCTCGGCGGCAAGCTTCACCTGGAAGTTACCAGTATCAAACATACTGATATAATCGATGCCCGATATCCCATCAATCATATTTTTCCAGGTTTCATCTACGGTAAGGCCCAGAGGGGTAACGGCACCGCAGCCGGTAACCACGACGCGATTAGGCATTACTACCCCCCAGGTTTGACTTGAGCAAAGCGATAATATCTCCAACAGTTATAACCTTTCCAAGCTCCTCATCGGATAGAGTGAGGTTGCAGCTATCTTCGAGTGCCATTGCCAGTTCAACCTTGGCAAGAGAGTCTATCGCCAGGTCCTTGGTAAGGTCAGCCTTTGGAACGATTTTGCTCTCGTCAATACCGGGAGCGATTTTGCAGATCGCGTTCTTTATAGCTTCATGAACATTCATTTCTAAATGCACCTCTTATAGTCTTTTCGTTTGAACAAGAAATATACAGATTCCCCTGAGCAATTTTCGTACAGGGTACAGTAGGACTTGCTACCTTGCAGATAACGCCGTAAATAACAGCATTGCCAACTTATCAGGTAGATGTATGCCTTGCTCTAAAGGGGAAGTAGTATGGGGGTAAGGAAACCTTAATATGTAATCCGCCTCAGTTATGCCCTTCTGACCACATCCCGCCCAGGCGGTGAACATAAGTCTTAACCTCTACCTATTGTCCTTTCGTATTCACTGATTTACGAATAGGTGCGAATTAATGCCATTGTACAGATGTCCCAATTAGCTGTCAAGTTTGAAAATTTACCCTTTTTCGGGTTATTAACGAAGCTTAAAACGTGCACATGCACTTGACTCATTTTCATGAGTTGTTTATCATATCCTGGATATGCCTTGGGATAAGAACTTCGATTGTCCGAAGGTACTACTGAGCAAATTTCATTATTACTAGTGGAGTCACCAAATGATAATAGCGGTAGATGTTGCCGGTGGAGATTATGCTCCCCAAGAAATAGTCAAAGGTGCCCTGCAGGCCGCAAAAGAATACAAGCTTGAAATCGCCCTTGTCGGACGGGAGACGACCATCAGGAAAATGCTAAGGTCTCAGGATAAAAAACTGGTCATAGAAATCGTTAATGCCAGTGAGATTATCGAATTATCAGAATCACCGGTGCAGGCTATTCGGGCAAAGCCCAACTCGTCCATAGTAGTCGGAACCAGGCTCGTCAAAGATAAAAAGGCATCCGCCTTCGTATCAGCGGGCAGTACCGGTGCTGTAATAGGGGCTGCCTATCTAATGCTCAACAGGATACCGGGGGTATATCGCCCTGCCCTCTGCACCCTCATCCAGATATCTATGGACAAACCGATTCTTTTGCTCGATTCCGGAGCGAATTCTGATTGCCGGCCGGAATTACTGGTTCAGTTTGCGAATCTCGGAGAAATTTTTGCCAAGGAGGTACTGGGTGTCACTAAGCCCAGAATTGCCCTGCTGAACAATGGCTCTGAAGAAATCAAAGGCAATCTGCTGGCGAGAGAAAGCTATCAACTCCTGAGAAAAAGCACGGTTAACTTTGTGGGAAACATCGAAGGTCATGAAATCCTGCAGGGCAAAGCCGATGTAATTGTTACCGACGGTTTCACCGGGAATATCGTTCTCAAGACACTTGAGGGACTCGGGACTTCGTTTGGCAAGATTATATATTCCGGGAAAAATTCAACCCTTGAACAGCGGTTACAGGGCCCGGCGCTGGCAAATTATGTGAGGCTCCTTTTCATGGCAAAACACGCCGATTATGCTGAACACGGCGGAGCTTGCCTGCTCGGGCTGGATGGAAACATTATCGTTTGCCACGGGAGAAGCCGCGCCAGGGCAATCAAGAATGCGGTATACCTGGCTCACCGAATGTCAAATATCACCGAACGTATTGCCAGTGGCTTCCAGGATGATACCACCATGTTGGAATCCGAATTAGAATTACATTGGGAGGCATAGTGTGAAAATACTTCTCGTATATCCACAGTATCCAGATACCTTCTGGAGTTTTAGGCATGCCTTAAAATTCGTCTCCAAAAAGGCAGCTTTCCCGCCACTGGGTCTATTGACTGTAGCGGCAATGCTCCCCGGTGAGTGGGAGAAAAAGCTAGTAGATATGAATGTAACCAGACTGACCGATGGAGACACCAAATGGGCTGACTATGTGTTTATTAGCGCCATGGTAGTGCAACAAAATTCGGTAAGGGAAGTTATTACCCAATGTAAGAGACTGAACACCAAGATTGTTGCCGGTGGTCCTCTCTTTACTACGGGATACGAAGAATTTGATGGAGTAGACCACTTCGTCCTCGGCGAAGCTGAAGTTACGATGCCACCCTTTTTGGAAGATTTGAAGGAAGGGTGTGCCCGGCATATTTATACCTCTAACGAGCGACCGGACATAAGCAAGACCCCTATCCCTCTATGGTCCCTCATTAACATGAAAAACTATTCGTCAATGAATGTTCAATATTCTCGGGGATGTCCTTTCAATTGTGAATTCTGCGATATTATCATACTAAACGGGCATAAGCCACGAACTAAAGATAAAGAACAGATGCTAGCAGAACTGGAAGCACTATATCGTCGAGGCTGGCGAGGTGGGGTATTTGTTGTTGATGACAACTTTATTGGCAATAAGAAGAAACTAAGGTTGGAAGTACTACCGGCAATAATTGAGTGGAGGAAGGGGAAGAAGTACCCCTTTGCCCTGTCTACAGAAGCATCTATTAATCTTGCTGATGATGAAGAATTGATGAAATTGATGGTCGATGCCGGATTTAGCGCTGTATTCGTCGGCATTGAAACTCCCAATGAGGAAAGCCTGGTTGAATGTGCCAAGTTACAAAATCAAAATCGTGATTTAGTGGCTTCAGTTAAGAAGATTCAAAACTACGGCATGGAAGTACAGGGAGGGTTTATTGTCGGTTTTGATAGTGACCCGCTTTCCATCTTCAAGAATCAGATTGATTTCATTCAAAAGAGTGGCATCGTTACCGCCATGGTCGGTTTGTTGAATGCTCCTCTCGGCACCAGGCTATACCAGCGTTTAAAAAATGAGAACCGCCTTTTGAAAACCTTTACCGGCGATAACACCGACTGCTCACTCAACTTCATTCCTAAGATGGACTATGAAACGCTCATTAATGGCTATAAGCACATTCTCAATACAATCTATTCCCCCAGGCATTATTATGAAAGGGTCAAAACATTTTTGAGAGAATATAAACCTCAAGGGAAAATAGCAAGCAGACTGCAATTTCACCATATCAGGGCATTGGTTAAATCTATATGGTTTTTGGGTATCAGGGAAAAGGGGAGAGGGTATTATTGGAAGCTATTCATTTCCACATTACTGAGGTCCCCTCAAAAATTCCCCCTGTCCATAAGTCTTGCTGTCTACGGGTATCATTTCCGTAAAGTTGCTGAGAAGTACGTTAGTCTACCGGTTGAAGATTCTGGTAGTCCCGTTAACCAGGGAATCGGGGCGGATAGAATAGCCGACTGAAGTCACCTCGCTAATAAACTCCTGTCGGTGTAGCTAAACGGTGCTCTCAGGAACTGTTATCCGCACTCCCCAAAGTTGCGCCCTTTTCCCTGACGGTTTACATGTATCAGCCCGGTTCAGTCAGGCTGAAGCCATTAGCGAAGAATCTCGCTACCTTATCGGCAACTTCGTCCTCGTATCCCTGCCAGAAATGGTTGGCCCCGGAGATGACCTCGAACTCCCTGAGTTCAGGAGTATCCCTGACATACTGTTCAAGCTGCTGGGGTGGGATGATGAAGTCATGGCTGCCGCTAATCATGAACTTTGGTTTGGAGCACTCTTTTAACTGCTGCCATCCCGAGTCTAATAGTGCCGGTGACACCATTGCCAGCAGGCTTACCCTCTCGTCCCGGATGGCAACGGGCACGCCAACGCCGGCGCCAAAAGAATATCCCGCCAGCCCTATCCTCTCCCGGTCAATACCGGATGTTGAGGTGATGAGGTCCAGTGCTGCCTTAACATCCTCCTGTTCATCAATGCCGCCTCCGTATTCACCGCCGCTCTTGCCCACTCCCCGGAAGTTAAACCGAAAGGCGGTTATCGAGTGCCGGGCTAAAGTCTGGCAGATAGCAAGGACGGTACTGCTTGACATGCTGCCGCCATAAAGGGGGTGGGGGTGACAGACGATTACCGCCGGAGAAGGCTCGGTAACCAGGGGGAAATGCCATACACCTTCCAGGAGAATATCTCCACAGGGGAACGTAGTATGAACCTGTCTCAACCTTCCTTTTCCCCTTCTTTCTCTTCTTCCGGTTTGCTTGCTTTCTCCTGCCACCAGGCTTTGAGCCTGGCTGAGACCTCTTTCTCAAAGCCCTGGTTGCCGGGGACATAATAGCGCTTACCATGAAGAGAGCGGGGCAGGTTTTGTTGCTTGACAAAGTGCTCGGGAAAGTCATGGGCATATTGATATCCCTTGCCGTAGCCCATGTCTTTCATCAGGGGCGTCACCGGGTTACGCAGCTCAAGTGGCACTGATTCAGCCTGGCCCTGTTTGAGTTCGTCCTGGACCCGGGAATATGCCTGGTAGAGGGAATTACTCTTGGGGGCGGTGGCTAAGTAGACAGCTGCCTCGGCCAGGGCAAGGTCGCCTTCGGGCATACCGATGAAATGGACTGCCTGCTGTGCCGCCATGGCTACTACCAGTGCCTGGGGGTCAGCCATGCCTACATCCTCAGAGGCAAAGCGGACCAGTCGGCGGGCAATATAGAGTGGGTCCTCTCCCGCTTCCAGCATCCTGCCCAGCCAATAGAGGGCAGCGTCAGGGTCCGAGCCTCGCATTGACTTGTGAAGGGCAGAGATGGTGTCATAGTGCTCTTCCCCTGTCTTATCGTAGCGCAGCGCCCGGTGCTGGACGGCGTCCTCGATGGTGGACAGGGTGATGCGGCGTTTGCCGTCAGCATTGGGAGACGTGGTCAGGGAGGCTATCTCCAGGGCATTGAGGGCGACCCGGGCATCATTGTTTGACATAAGGATAAGATGGTTCAGGGCTTCATCGGTCAGCTCTATATTTAGGGCGCCAATACCCCTGAGTCTGTCCTTCTGCGCCCTCAGGATTATGATGCGGATTTCGTTCCCAGTAAGCGGGTGCAGGGGGAAGACCTGGCAGCGGGAGAGGAGGGGGGAGATAACCTCGAAGGAGGGGTTTTCGGTGGTGGCCCCGATAAGGGTGATGGTACCGTCTTCAACGAAGGGCAGTACCGCATCCTGTTGGGCTTTATTCAAGCGATGAATCTCGTCAATGAAGAGGATGGTTTTCTGCAGGTGCATCCGGCGGCGTTCTTTGGCTTCGTCTATTATTCGCCTGAGTTCGGCGACCCCGGCACTGACAGCACTCACCGGGCTGAAGCGTGACTCGGTAGTATTGGCAATAATGTAAGCCAGTGTTGTCTTACCGCTGCCCGGTGGTCCCCACAAAATCATTGACGGTAGCTGGCCGGCCTCAATCGCCTTCCGCAGTACCCGTCGCTCGCCTACCAGGTGTTCCTGACCGACAAAGTCATGGAGGCTGTCCGGCCTCATCCGTGCCGCCAGCGGTGCCTCCCCTTTCATCCGTTCCTCAGCTTGGTGCTCAAACATATCCATGGTGCACCCCCTGGCAACTTAAGCGCTGCCGCTAATATTCTCAACAGTGGAGTCACTGGCACTATATGGCTCTGCCAGTATCTCGATTACCTCTTTAACCAGCCGCGGGTAAAACTCGGGGGTCAGTCCCCTGTCACCGTAGTCCCCCTGGCAGGTATCATGTCCCAGGTTGTGCCATAAGGTGTGCTCCATAGCTTCAGGAAAGTTCCGGAACTTGTTGCCGATTATTATCCAGTCCCGGCGGCTGAAGATTTCGTGAAAGAATACCCCGGTGGTCATTTGTACCTTTTTACCTCGAAACGATATAGCTTTACCGGCTCATCGGGGGAAATCCCTGCTTTCTGGCGGCAGATATCGAGCTGGTAGGCCACCGTGTCAACCCCCTCGAGGTCGGGCAGCAGCAACCCCCGCCTCCACTCTGCCTCCACTATCGCCCCGTATTTCCTGGGGTCTAGCTGGTCCTTGCTCTCGATGGGCTCGGGCCGGGTCAAGACATCCACGTTATAAGTAAGCTCATCAAGCTCATCGGGGCTGATGGGGGGGAAACGGGGGTCTCTGGTGGCTGAGCTGATGGCGTTAGTGATAATTTCCTCGGCTATATTTTGCATCTGGGGTTCGATGGTGCCAATACAGCCCCGCAGCTCGTCGAACTTGTGAATGGAAACGAACACCCCGGCCTTCTCCCGCATCTCGGGGGTAAGTTCGGGTAGTGGGGGGGGCTTTCCCTCCCTGACATAGCTCTCCACTGTCTCCCGGGCCAGTTTCATCAGGGGAGAGGGCTCTCTTGCGGTTATTATTACCCCGGCATAACCAACTACGCTGGAATAATCACCCGTGATATCACCGCTGGTTTGATATTTAACCAGTTCCGCTCCCTTTGCTCCCAGTTCTTTGGCTGCTGAAATAAGGCTGACTGCCGGGGCATAGCCGCACATGGTTATATCAAATTCTCCGACCCGTTTCAAAAGTTCGTCCTCGTCCAGTTTGAGAATCGCTTCGATGGCTTTGAAGTCCTTCGTCCGGGCAGATTCCCGGGGCTCGTAGTGGGTCATGTCGCTTGAGGCGATGATTACGACCTTTCTCCCCAGTGCCTTGACTGCCCTGGCGATTTCCTTACCTATCTCCTTGTAGATGTCGCCGGTAGCGTAGGCAAGTACGATGGGCACGAGCTTAATATCCGGCTTGAAATACTGCAGGAACGGCAGCTGGACCTCGATGGAGTGTTCCGATAGATGTGCCACGTAGTCGTCCTGCAGGTAGCTGGATGTGGTCAGAATCCGCTCTGCCAGTTCAGAATCAATCTCTATCTTTCCTAGAGGTGTCTTCCATGTGCCCTGGGCCATAATACTCAGCGGCTTTCCACTGCCGGTATGGCTGGGGCCGATAATGATAAAGGTGTCTTTGAACTCGATTCTGGATATGGTGGCCCCGGCTACCGGCCCTGAGTAGATGTATCCGGCATGGGGCGAGATAAGCCCGATTACCTCTTCTCGGGGCACCCTGTCATCGACCAGCTTGCCAATCATTGCCTTGAGCTGCGCTGGTGATTCTGGGTAGAATTGTCCGGCGACAACCGGCTGCCTGGTCATCAGGCCTCCTCCTTTACCCGGGATGTCCTGAAGTTAAGCTCTGCCCCGCAGAACTTACAGCTTGAACCATCAAGACCTACCACCTCGGTCTGGTAGCCGAACCTCCGCACGATGAGCTTACCGCAGTTATAGCAGAAGGTGTTCTCACTCCTGTGTCCGGGGACATTGCCGGCATAGATGAACTTGAGTCCGGCCTTTTGCCCGATACTGCAGGCATGCTCCAGGGTAGCTACCGGGGTTGGTGATAGATTCATCATATGGTGCTGGGGGTGGAAGCGGGTTACATGCCATGGCGTCAGCTCACCGAGCTCGTCTTTTATCCAGCGGGCAATCCCCTCGAGTTGTACGTCATCATCATTCATGGTGGGGATAATATTGGTCACCACCTCGATATGCATGCCCCATTTGTCTTTGGCCCGCCGGGCAACCTCAAGTATTCCCTGCCAGTGTCTTATCCTGGCCAGATTGCGGTAAAGGGAATCGGAGAAGCCCTTAATATCGACCCGCCAGGCGTCGAGATATGGCCCGATGGCATCCAGTGCCTCAGAACTGAGGTAGCCATTGGTCACATAGACAGTATAGAGGTTATTCTCCTTGGCCAGCCTGGCCGAGCCCAAGGTATATTCGAACCAGACGCTGGGTTCATTGTATGTCCAGGCAATGCCTTGACACTGGTAGCGTTTCGCCAGTTCGATAGCGGCTTCGGGTTGAACTTCCCGTGAGCCCAGCCATGGCTCGCTGGTCTCAGGACAGGAGATTTCCCAGTTCTGGCAGTCCTGGCAGTGGAAATTACAGCCCCAGCCTCCGATGGAGAAAGCAAGGCTGGCGGGGAAGAAGTGGAACAGGGGCTTTTTTTCAATCGGGTCAGCGGCGATTGATGATGCCTGGCCATAGTTCATACTATACAGGATGCCACCTTCGTTGTGATACATCCGGCAGACGCCGGACTTACCCGGGCCTATTCTGCAATACCACTGGCAAATGTGGCACTGCACCCTGGAGCCAGGCAGTTTTTCGTAGAGCATCGCCTCGTGCATTGTTAACCTCTTAACCTAATTATAGCACTCAACCGCTATCAATTATAAGCATGCTGGCCGGGGGTATATCACCCTTTCCCTTGACTGCCTGGCGGGCACTGGCTAAACTTGGTAGGAATTATGAGAGTCATCGGTCTTACGGGTGGTATCGGCAGCGGCAAGAGTACGGTGTCCCGGTTTCTGGCGGAGCTGGGGGCAGTCGTTATCGATGCCGACAAGGTAGGTCATGAAGCCTTCAAGCCCGGTACCGAGTCCTGGAAGGAGATAATCGCTGCTTTTGGCAGGGAAGTTCTTACTCCCGGTGGCGAGATTGACCGCCGGAAGCTGGGGGAAATAGTGTTCGGTAAGCCCGAGCTCCTCTCACGGCTTAATCAGGTAATGCATCCCCGGGTGTATGATATGGTGAAGGCTCAGCTCGAGGAGTACCGGCAGCAGGGAGTAAAAGCGGTGGTGCTTGAAGCCCCGCTGCTGGTTGAGGTTAATACTAAGGGGGCTTCACTGATAGAGCTGGTTGATGAAGTATGGGTTATGGTAGCCTCTGAGGCTACCATAGTCAGGCGGCTTGAAGAACGTTCTGACCTGTCGCGGGAACGGGCCCTGGCTCGAATTAAGTCACAGCTATCTTCCAGGGAGCGGATAAAGCGCGCCGATGTTGTAATCAATAATGATGGAGACCTCGGTGACCTGAAGGCCAGGGTAGGGGAACTCTGGCAGCGCCTTAACGCCCGGCGTCCCTGATTGGCTCGCAGTTAGTTGCATTTCACAGGAGCAGTCTGCTAAAATACATTAGCAGCGGAGGTTTGAAATTTACGCTATTATCGAGACGGGTGGCAAGCAGTGTAAGGTGGCCCCCGGTGAAACCATTGATGTAGAGCGCCTTAATGCGGCTGAGGGCGAGAGCGTTGAGCTGGACAGGGTGCTATTTGTCGCTGATGCTGATAAGGTGGCGGTGGGCACCCCTCTGGTCCCAGGGGCGAAGGTGGTTGCCACTGTCCAGGGAGAGGGAAAGGGCAAGAAGGTCATTGTTTTCAAATACAAGCCCAAGGTGCGCTACCGCAAGAAGACAGGACATCGCCAGCTTTATACCAGGTTGACTATTGACAGAATAATTGCTCCAGAGGTGGGGCTTGGTGAGCCGAAGAAGGCTCGCGTGCGCAAAAAAGGAGTGAGTCAGGATGGCACATAAGAAGGCCGGTGGCTCCATCCGCAACGGTCGTGATAGTCAGTCCAAGCGGCTCGGAGTGAAGCGGTATGCGGGTCAGATAGTACGTGCCGGCACTATTCTGGTCCGGCAGCGAGGGACACGTATTCACGCCGGGAATAGCGTCGGCGTTGGCAGGGACCATACCCTTTTTGCCCTTATTGATGGTATGGTCGCGTTCGAGCCGACCAGCAACGATAGAAGAAAGGTTAGCGTTTACGCTGGATAATTGGTATGAAGGATAAGATTCATCCCAAGTATTATCCGGATGCCAAGGTAGTTTGTTCCTGTGGTAATACTTTTACTACCGGCTCGACCCGGAAATTGCTGAAGGTCGAGCTATGCAGCAAGTGCCACCCGTTTTTTACCGGGGAGCGCCGGATGATTGATACTGCCGGGCGGGTGGAGCGATTCAGGCGGCGCTATAAGCTGGAAGATTAGACAGGCCGGTCTATAAGAGAGGCTAAGGCGGGCTAGAGAGAACCGCCTTTTTTGTTTATCAGGGGATTTGATGATGGCTAAGAGATTTTATTACGGCGGGCAGGCGGTTATTGAAGGAGTAATGATGCGCGGGCGAAAGGTGATGGTAACCGCGATACGCTGCCCTGGCGGTGAGATAACGATGGATGTCCGGTCGCTGGCCAATATTTATACCAGCCGGATGCGGAACACCCCGCTTCTACGGGGCATCATTGTTTTGATTGAGGCTCTGGTCCTGGGGATTAAGGTCCTGCTCTACTCAGCTAATGTGGCGCTGGAGGAGGAAGAGGAGGAGATTTCGGGGGGGATGGTCTGGATTATAGTCACCGTTTCTCTCGCCCTGGCGGTTGCCCTGTTCTTTATGGTCCCCCTCTTTCTTACCAGGTTACTTAATATAGACTCATCCATTGTGTTTAATCTGGTGGATGGCGGCATCCGGATAGCTATCTTTATTCTTTACCTCTGGCTGGTAGCGCTGGTACCGGATATTAAGCGGGTGTTTGCCTATCACGGTGCTGAGCACAAGACGGTGAACGCCTACGAGGCCGGTGTCCCTTTAGAGGTGGAAGCGGTCAGGGAATATAATACGGCTCACGTGCGCTGTGGTACCAGCTTTCTATTTGCAGTACTGCTCATTGCCATCCTGGTTTTTGCCCTGGTTGGTTTACCCTCCCTCTGGCTGATGGTGCTGTCGCGAATTCTGCTCATTCCGGTTATTGCGGCTCTCGGCTATGAGGTTACCTACTTTGGCGCCAATCATATCAGTAACGCCCTTGTCAGGATGATTATAGCCCCTGGTCTCTGGCTGCAGGCGCTGACTACCAGAGAACCGGATGATAGACAGCTCGAGGTTGCCTTATCAGCATTGAGGAAGGCAGTGGAAATTGACCGGCTTGGCGAAGTGGCTTAGGTTTCCTCTAGTCCTCGTCGATATCCTTCCGGGTTAGCTCCTGGAAGAAACAGGTCCTGTTGCCGGTGTGGCACACGGGGCCGGTGGGTTTTCCCTTAACCATAATGGTATCGCTGTCACAGTCTTTCCATACGGAACGCACCTTGATGATGTTGCCTGAGGTTTCACCTTTGTGCCACAATTCCTGGCGGCTGCGGCTGTAAAACCAGACTTCACCGCTGGTCAAGGTGCGGCGCAGCGCTTCCCGGTTCATATAACCCAGCATCAGCACCTCACCGCTGTCGGCATCCTGGGCTATCGCCGGAATAAGTCCCTTTTCATCAAACTTCAGGTTCTCTTTCAAGCTCGTTGCCTTCATCCCTCCTGGCACCCGGAGAGCCCTTCCCGTATTTAGCCAGCGGTTGCCAGTGCTTGTTTCAGGTTGATATCCCCGCTATAGAGCGCCTTGCCGATGATGACACCCTCAATACCCAGTAATTTGAGTATCTTGAGGTGGGTCAGTGATGAAACACCGCCGGCCGCGATGAGTGGTAATCTGACGGTTTCTGCCAGCTCAGCGATGGCGGTAAAGTTGGGTTCGGTTAGGGTGCCATCACGGCCAATGTCGGTATAAATAAGTCGCTTTACACCGAGCTGCACGATAGATGTGGCAAATTCTACCGCCTCCAGCCCGGTCTCCATCCGCCAGCCACGGGTGGCAATATATCCCTTGTGGGCATCGATGCTTATGATGACGGATTCGCCATGCCTCTGGCATGCTTCCCGGATCAATTGGGGGTCTTCAACCGCGGCCGTGCTCAGGATAACACGCTCTACCCCGGCCTTGAGCACCTGTTTGACTGTTTCCATCTGGCGGATTCCCCCACCCAGCTGGGTAGGGATTAGTACGGCGTTGGCTATCTCGGTAATGATATCCAGGTTCTGCGGCTCACCGCTGGCGGCACCATCAAGGTCGACAATATGAAGTCTTGGTGCCCCCAGTGATTGCCACCTAAGCGCTACCTCTACCGGGTCATCGGAGAAGACCGTTTCCTGGCTGTAGTCACCCTGATACAGGCGGACACACCTGCCATGCCTGAGGTCTATGGCTGGAATTATTTCTATGGCAACCTCACTCCCTTAACCCCCCTCTCCCCAAAGGAGAGAGGGGGAACGTGTCGAGGAGGGACACCTGCAGAAATTTGCCTACAGGTTGATATTGGAGTACTTTCGCCACGGTTTGGCCAGGAATGCCTTATTGTCCTTGTTCTTATCTTCCAGGATGTCCAGGGACCTGTTGATGACCTTTCTGGTATCACTGGGCATTATTACGTCATCAATATAGCCTCGCTCGGCACCGCAGTAGGGGTTTTCGTAGAGATCGCTGTATTCCTTAATCCTCTGGGCTCGCGTCTCCGCTGGATTCTCCGCGTTCTTGATTTCCTTGGCGAAGATGACACTGGCGGCAGTTTCGGCACCGACAATGGTGACCCTGGCAGTGGGCCAGGCAAAGACGAGGTCAGCCCCGATGCCTTTATCCAGCATCCCGTAGTGGGCACCGGCGTAGGACTTCCTGAGAATGATGGAAATCAGGGGTATAGTGGCATCAGCCCAGGCGAAGAGCAGTTTGGCGCCGTGACGCAGGATGCCTTTCCAGTCCTGCTCCGAGCCTATCATATAACCGGGGCAGTCACCAAGGGTGACTACCGGGATATTGAACAGGTCGCAGAACCTGACGAACCTTGCTCCCTTGTCGGCGGCATCGATATCGATGGTGCCGGCGGCCCACATTGGCTGGTTTGACCAGATGCCCACCGGGCGCCCGTTAAAGCGGGCAAAGCCGGTGATTACCATGCGGGCATGGTCTTTCAGCGTCTCATAGAAATAGCCATCATCTGTTATGGCGTGAATTACCTTATACATATCGTAGGGTTGAGTTGGTCGGTCGGGGATGATGGTATCCAGCTCGGGGCATATCCGCTCCGGGTCATCCTTGGTCTCAACACGGGGTGGCATTTCCCTGTTGTTGGACGGGAAGAGGGCTAAGAGCTCCTTGGTCTTGTCCAGGGCGTCCTTGTCGTCAGCGGCTACCACATGAGTCTGTCCTGATTTAACGGCATGCGCCTTCCATCCCGAGAGTTCCTGGAGGCTAATCTCCTCGCCTAGCTGTGTCTTGGCAAAGGCGGGACCAGCGATTCCCATGAAGCCGGTCTCCTTGCACTGGATTATAAAGTCCTGCATTATCGGGTGATAGGCCTGCCCCCCCAGGCAGGGGCCCATCAGCAGGGCTATCTGGGGGATGATGCCTGACGCCTCGATTTGAGCCCGGAACAGGTTGCCGTACATTTCCAGTGTGTCCATCCCTTCCTGGAGACGGGCACCACCGGAGTCGTTCATACCGACAAGCGGCCACCCCATTTCCTTGGCGAAATTGATGGCCCGAATTTCCTTTATGCCGTGATATTCACCAAAGGTCCCTGCCATCGCCATATAGTCCTCTGCAAAGGCGACAACAGGCCTGCCGCTTACCATCCCGTAGCCGGTTACCACTCCTTCCGCGGGTACGTTTGCCTTGTCCATGCCGAAATGAATGGTCCGGTTTTTAACGAACAGGCCAATTTCATTGAAGGTACCAGGGTCGAAGAAATAATCTATCCTCTCTCTGGCTGTCCACTGGCCCTTTTTATGACGCTTTTCAATTGCCTCGGAGGAAGCCATCTGCACGATTTTCTGTCGTTTTTGCTGGTATTCCTCAAGTAGCTCTTTGGTCGTTGCCATTTACAGTCCTCCCCTTTCTCAATTTGAACTTCCGGCATTGTTCTCACCATCTTTGTGGCTGCCTGGAATTTAGGTGTATTATATCATTATTGCTACTGCGATAACAAATGCCCCCGCTTTCTGTTTGGGGGTAAAAGCGCTGCCAGCGCTTCTGGGTCTGGGTGTGTTGTTTACGTGTCTTCTTGTGTGCTATAATGTGTATAAAATTTTGGGGGAGGTAGATGGGAACGACGACACGGTCCAAAAGAGTATCAAAGGCAGATGATGCCATATTACGTGACTACGAACTGATACTGATTGTTAGTCCTGATGTTGGGGATGATGCGCTTGATGCTACCATAGATAATATCAGCCGGCTTATTACCGGGAAGGGTGGTACTATTGCCAATGTAGAGCGGTGGGGCAGAAGAAAACTGGCCTATCCTATAAAGCGTTCTATGGAGGGCAATTATGTAGTGGTTCAATTCAAACTAGGAACGGCATTGACTAAGGAGCTGGAAGCAAACCTTAAAATCTCTGAGGAGGTTTTAAGGCACCTGCTGATAAGAAACAGCTAAGGGGTTTTGAAGCGATGTTGAGCTTGAATAAGGCAATGATTATCGGTAATGTTGGTACCGAACCTGAGATGCGTTTTACCCCTAATGGTAACCCGGTAACCTCGTTCCGGGTTGCTACCAACCGCGTATATACTACCCCTGAGGGTGAGCGTAAACAGGAGACGGAGTGGTTTACGGTGGTTGCCTGGAACAGGCTGGCTGAGAATTGCAACCAGTTTTTGACCAAGGGTCAGCTCGTCTATGCTGAGGGCAGACTGCATACTCGTAGTTGGGAAGGCCAGGACGGACAAAAACACTCCCATGCCGAGATAATAGCCAGCAGGGTAATATTCCTTGACCGGCAGCGGCCAGCCGGCTTGCCCGAGGAGAAGATTAGCGAGGCGGGAACGGGTGAAATTGAGCCGGAGGATATTCCGTTTTAGGATAGGAGGACAGGGCTTATTAGTAGTTAGTAGGCTTGCAACGAGTAATTATGGCTAATATTACCAGACCAAAGAGCAGGAGATGGGGTGGGGGCAGGTATATAGCGAAGCGTAAACCCTGTCCCTTTTGCAGTGACAGGAATAAAACAATAGACCATAGAGAACCGCTGAAGCTACGCCCCTTTATCTCGGATAGGGGAAAGATTATGCCTCGTCGTAAGACCGGTGTTTGTGCTAAACACCAGCGTGTCCTGGCGGTGGCGATAAAGAGGTCCCGGCATTTAGCTTTGCTACCATATGTGCCGGCCCATATCCGTCAGACGGGCGGTATTGGCATACACAATTAGCACGGCAGTAATATAATCACTTCAATCTGGTGAGGAGTTAGGGTGCCAAAAAGGACTTATCAACCGAAGAAAATTCCAAGGAAGCGAGTGCATGGCTTTCTGGCGAGAATGAGCACCCGGGGTGGGCGTGCTGTCCTTAAAGCAAGGCGATTTAAAGGTCGCAAGAAATTAACCGTGGTATGATGGCGCAGGAAGTGGCAGTACTGAAGAGGGGAGGATACCTTACCAAGCCGCAGCAGTATGCACAGGTTTATGAAAAGGGTAACTCGTGGCGGAATAGCCTGGTGGTGGTAAAGGCTTTACCGAACGGCCTTGACTTATCCAGATATGGTTTCTCAGTTAGCAAAAGGGTAGGCAAGGCAGTAACAAGAAACAGGATAAAGCGCTTGCTTCGTGAGGTCCTGCGGGGGATGCCGGTTAAACCGGGGTGGGATATTGTATTTATTGCTCGCCCGGCGGTAGCGGGCACTGACTTCGTCAGCCTTGAGGAGACGGTTGAGGTCTTGTTATCACGGGCCGGGTTACTGGTAAGGAAGTATGAAGAAATTTGCCCTGGGGTTGATTAGACTTTATCAAGCGACCCTGTCACAGAGTATGCCACCTTCGTGCCGTTTTGCTCCTACTTGTTCTCAGTATACCTATGAGGCTATCTTGAGGTTTGGTCTCTTACAGGGAGTGTGGTTGGGAGTAAGGCGAATAGCTCGTTGCCATCCGTTTAACCCCGGTGGTTACGACCCGGTACCCGATAGTTGTCACCAGCCTAAGGTCTGAGCAGGTTAAAAGTGCAGGTTAAATGTAGCAGAATACCTTTGGTCAGAATATTGCTCCTGGTGAGTTTACTCCTCGTGAGTGGACTGGCTGGTGCTGGCTGTGCCCAGACCGGTGCTGTACCCAGGGGTTGGTCAGGGGCTGTATCCGCCGATGGTACCCTGTTTTTGGGTTCGATGGACGGCGAGCTTGTTGCCCTGGAGGCATCAACCGGAGCCCGATTGTGGGAGGTTCCTCTAGAAGAGGCAAAGTCGAGCGGCGGCTTTGGCTGCGCAGCGCCTGCCAGCTCGGTGGCGATATACGGCACCCCGGCGGTGGCTGGAGACCTGGTTTATGTCAGCGGTTACAACGGCAAGGTCTATGCTATTAACTCAAGCTCGGGAGCACTCAGGTGGGTGTACCCCCGGGAAGGCAATCTTCAGCCTATCGTTGGTGGGCCGGTAGTGGCCTCTGGCAGGGTCTATTTTGGCTCTGCTGATGGTAAGGTCTATGCCCTGGATGCTGCTACCGGTGATATGGAGTGGGAGTTTGGTACCGGGGATAAAATTTGGTCGACGCCGGCGGTGGATGGCGATACGCTGTATATTAGTTCCTTTGATAAAAAGCTCTACGCCCTGAAAACGAGTGACGGCAGTAAGAAATGGGAATTTGAAACCGAAGGGGCCATCTCGGCCACCCCGCTTATCTATGAGGGGACGGTTTATATTGGCTCCTTTGACCGGTATCTATATGCTGTAGATGCTGATGATGGCAGCCTGAGATGGAAGTTTATGGGCGGGAACTGGTTCTGGGCGAGAACGGTACCCTGTGACAGTATTATCTATGCCGGCTGTCTTGACGGCAAGGTCTATGCCCTGGATGCTGATACCGGCGATAAAGTAACTGAGTTTGATTTGGAAAGCCCGGTTAGCTCATCACCGGTCCTGGTCAACGGCTCGCTTGTTGTTGCCTCAGAAGAGGGCAGGGTATATTCCCTGACCAGTAACCGGAAGGCGACACTGAGAGACCTGGAGGAAAAGGTGAGCGCCCCCCTCTGCGCCGGCGATGGTGTTGTTTACGTTCATACTCAGAAGCATGACACGCTCTATGCGGTGAATGCCGAGACCGGGGTAACACTGTGGAGTCTCCCATTAGGTAAAAAGTGAGGTAGGGCTCGTTGGATATAGGGGCAATCTGGGACTTAATTATTCTGCAGCCGATGCTCAATAGCCTGATTGCGCTATGTAGCGTGCTGTTCAATAATTTCGGGCTTACAATCATCGCCCTGACCATTATCGTTAATTTTTTGATGCTGCCGCTTACCATGAAGCAGCTTCACGCCTCCAGTGCAATGCAGAAGCTTCAGCCCAAGCTTTCGGAGCTCCAGAAAAAACATGCCAAGGACAAGCAGAAGCTGGCTGCGGAGCAGATGAAGCTGTATAAGGAGTCCGGAATAAGTCCTACTGGCTGCCTGTTACCCATGCTGGTCCAGATGCCCATATGGCTGGCCCTCTACCAGTCAATCATCCGGGTGCTGGCAGTGACCCCTGAGGACTTTCTGGGCCTGTCTCAGTATCTCTATTCCTGGCCGGTCGTGTACTCTATGCTGCCTTTGGGAAATTCATTCCTGTGGCTGGACCTGGCTACCCCTGACAAATATCTGGTACTGCCAATCCTGGTGGGAGGGGCAATGTGGGTGCAGCAGAAGATGGTAATGACCCCATCTGCCGACCCCCGGCAGAAGTCACAGGGTCAGATGATGCTGTGGATGATGCCTCTGATGTTCGCTTTCTTCACCCTGCAGTTCCCCAGCGGCCTGGCTTTGTTCTGGGTGACCTCAACTGTTATCAGGGTTGTTTTACAGTACTTTGTTACCGGCTGGGGGGGTCTGGCTGGCATCCTTGGCGCCAAAAAGCCGGCCAGGGACAAAAAGTATAAGAAGCGCATTGCCCAGGTAGAGGAACCTTCAGCAGCGGCTGGTATCGTTGAACCAGGCCAGGTGCTGGGAGAAGAAGTGAGCGAAGGACAAGCCGGAGAAGAACACCAGAGACGGAGCTATCCCGCACCCTCCAGAACAGTCAAGCATCGACCACGAGGGGGTAAAACTCACCGTGGTAAAAAGAGGTAGGCCTGACATCAAAAGGCTTACCCGGGGGAGGCAGGTCGGAGTAAGACAGTGGATGAGATAACCAGAGACGAGGACGATATTGCCGAGGAAGTTTTAAAAACGCTGCTAAGCGCCATGGGGGTGGAAGCTTCTGTGGTGTACCGCCCCAGCCCTCCTGCCGATGGTGGTGAAGAGGCAGAGCCTCCTGTTATCTTTGATATAAGTGGTGACGACCTGGGTATCCTGATTGGGTGGCGAGGACAGACCCTTGCCAGCCTGCAGTATATTACGAGGCTTATTGTGACCCACCGGACCAAGAAGTGGGTGCCGATAGTTATTGATATCGAGGGGTATAAACAGCGGCGCTATGACTCGTTGCGAGCCTTAGCCCTGCGTATCGCCGAGCAGGTGAAGGCCAAGGGGGTACAGTTTACACTGGAGCCGATGCCGGCTTACGAAAGGCGTATTGTTCACCTTGCTCTGGCCAATCACCCTGACATTACTACCCAGAGTATCGGCGAGGGAGTGACTCGTAAGGTGGTTATCCTTCCCAGGAAAGAGTGGTAACGCTGGTCTGATTTCTCTCGTCGGGCATACTAACCCTTGAGGTTTTCATTATGTTCCATCCGGTAAGCAGCAAGGTGAATTTTCCGCAACTCGAAGAGAAGGTACTGAGCCTGTGGAAAAACAGGGATGTTTTTAAGCGTAGTGTAGACTCTCGCCGTGGTGGCCCGCATTTCGTATTGTACGAAGGACCACCTACGGCCAATGGCAGCCCGGGAATACACCATGTGCTGGCTCGTGTCTTTAAGGATATCATCCCTCGCTATAAGGTAATGAAGGGCTACTATGCCCCGCGTATCGCCGGCTGGGATACCCACGGCTTACCGGTGGAACTAGAGGTGGAGAAGCAGCTGGGCTTTTCCAGCAAGGCAGATATTGATAAATATGGTATCGCCCAATTTAATGCCCGCTGCCGGGAGAGTGTCTTTGGCTACCTGGAAGAGTGGCAGGCAATGACCGAGCGCATTGGCTTCTGGGTTGACCTGGAGCATCCCTACATTACGATGGAAAACGACTACATTGAGACTGTGTGGTGGGCTATCAAGCAGATGTGGGATAGGAGACTGGTGTATCAGGGTTATAAGACAACAGCTCACTGTCCCCGCTGTGGCACTTCCCTTAGCTCTCATGAAGTTGCCCTTGGCTATGAAGACGATACCGAGGACCCCTCGGTTTACATAAAGTTTAAGCTTGTTATGCCACCAGCAGCGGAGTCTGCTGAGCAGAAGAGACTCTCTGAGCTTTCCCGGGAGAAGCCAACCTATTTTCTTGCCTGGACAACCACTCCGTGGACACTGCCGGGTAACACGGCTCTGGCGGTAGCCGCTGAGGCTGAATATGCGGTGGTGGAAGTAGGGGATGAGTATATCATTCTGGCTGATGGTCTGCGGGGGCAGGGGGGTCTGGGTGAGGGAAGAGTCGCTACGATATTAAAAGGGAATGGGCTGGTAGGAACAAGGTATGAGCCGCTATTTAATCCTCACCGGTACGGAGTAGAAAGGAGACGGCCGCAAACACTCTTTATCCCTGACACAGAGCATGCTCACAAGGAATTCAAGTTGCAGGAGGTGAGCGAAGACCTGACTTACGGTGTGATTGCCACTGATTTCGTATCCATGGAGGAGGGAACGGGCATTGTTCATGTGGCTCCTGCCTATGGCGAGGTTGACTTTGAGGCAGGGATGGAATATGAACTGGATTTTGTCAACCCGGTAGATTTGCAGGGTAAAGTTACCGGCAACTACGCCTTTTCGGGGTTGTTTGTCAAGGATGCCGACCCGCTGGTGCTTAAAGACCTGGAAGAGAGGGGGCTTCTCTTTCGCAGGGAGACGATTCGTCATACCTATCCCTTCTGCTGGCGCTGCGGGACACCTCTCCTCTATTATGCCAAGCAGACATGGTATATCAGGACAACGGCGGTCAAAGAAGGTTTACTGGCGGGCAATAGCCAGATAAACTGGTACCCGGAGCATATTAAATACGGACGGTTTGGCGACTGGCTGGAGAATAATGTGGACTGGGCATTCTCCAGGGAGCGCTACTGGGGGACTCCGCTCCCCATCTGGCGGTGTGAGTCCTGTGGTAACTATGAGTGTGTGGGCAGCTTGGAGGAACTAAAAAATGAGCCTGGCTTTAGCGGACTGAAAGAGCCTCTGGACCTGCACCGTCCCTTTGTTGATGAAGTGACCTTTGACTGTCCTCAGTGTAAAGCCGTGATGCAGCGAGTGCCAGAGGTGATTGACTGCTGGTTTGATTCGGGGGCAATGCCTGTTGCCCAGTGGCACTATCCGTTTGAAAATAGGACCTTACTCGAGGATGGACGGTTCCCCGCTGATTATATTTGTGAAGCGGTTGACCAGACCCGCGGCTGGTTTTACAGTCTCCATGCAATATCTACGCTTCTGTTCAATCAGCCCTGCTTTGAGAATGTTATCTGTCTGGGACACATTCTTGATGCCAGAGGGGAGAAGATGAGCAAGGCTAAGGGGAATGTGGTTGAGCCCTGGGCAATGATTAACAAATACGGGGCTGACGCCCTGCGCTGGTACTGTTTCACTGCCTCACCACCGGGTAATGTGCGCCGTTTTGATGAGAAGATGGTGGCGGAGGTAACCCGCCGCTTCCTGCTAACCCTGTGGAACGTCTATTCTTTCTTTGTTACCTATGCCAATATTGACCACTTTGTCCCCGGTCCGGATAAAGCTCCGTCCGCTAAGTCAGAGCTTGATAGGTGGATTGTCTCTGAGCTTAATCAGCTTATCAGTGATGTTGATGCCGCTCTGGAGGACTACAATCCGACCGGGGCGGGGAGGAAAATAGAGGCCTTTGTTGATGACCTGTCAAACTGGTATGTACGCCGCAGCCGCCGCCGTTTCTGGAAGAGTGAGAATGATGCCGATAAACTGGCAGCGTACACTACCCTTTATGAGTGCCTGGTTACATTATCCAGGCTGCTGGCCCCGTTCATCCCCTTTATGGCTGAGGAGATATATCAAAATCTGGTGTGTATGGTCTCCCCTGAGGCTCCGGACAGTGTCCACCTGGCTGATTTCCCGGTTGCAGATACTTCTCGAATTGACCAGCGCCTGTCAGTTGACACGCGAATGGTGGTGAGAATATCAAGTCTGGGTCGAGCCGCCCGCAGCCGGGCAGGGATTAAGGTACGCCAACCGCTGGCGAAGGTGATTATCAGCCTGGCATCTGGAGGGGTGCGGGAAAGCCTGGAAAAGCTCAAGCCTCAGCTTCTGGACGAGCTTAATGTGAAAACCCTGGACTTTATTGATAACATTGAGGAGCTTGATAAAACAGGGTATGTGGTTTGTCAGGAAGGTGTTTACGGGGTAGCCATCCCCACTGAAATCTCCCCCGAGCTTAAGGCAGAGGGGGTGGCGCGGGAGATAGTGCACCGTCTCCAGACAATGCGCCGCTCGGCTGGATTTGATATTGCCGACCATATCATTACCTACTATCAGGGGGAAGCTTATATCAAGCAGGTGGTGGAGGCTTTTGCTCCTTATATCAAACAGGAAACCCTGTCCCGGCGGCTTGTTAATGAGGTTCCTGAGGAGGGTGTGTTTACCCAGAGCTACAGACTCGGGGGCCTTGATATCCTGCTGGGGGTGGAAAAGCGGGGCTGACTCAGGGAGGTGGGGGACTCTCCTTGAGCACCGCATAGGTGACTTCTTGAGCTTCGCCTCGCCAGAAGGTTAGTTTTACCCTTTTCCCAATCTCAGCCGAGTGTATTGCCTGTATCAGTCCATCGGCGCTGGTTATCTTCTGGTTATCGAACCCGGTAATAACATCGCCTCCCTCAAGACCTGCCTTAGCAGCAGGACTGCCCGGGTTTACTTGGGTAACCAGTGCCCCTTCGTTCACGGCCAGGTTATAACTTGAAGCAATCCACTGGTCAACGGTGTGCAGTCCTACCCCGAGCCAGGGGCGGATTACGTATCCTCTGGTTATTAACCCTTCAATGATTGTCCCTGCCGTCCTGCTGCTGATGGCATAGCCCATCCCCTCAACCCCGGACATGGCGATTTTGACACTGGTGATACCGATTACCTGGCCTGCCATATTTACCAGTGGCCCCCCGCTGTTGCCGGGGTTAATCGCGGCGCTGGTCTCAATGAGGTCATACAGGGTTTGTCCCCCTCCCAGTGGCATGGTAACCCCGAGGCGGCTGACTATTCCCTCCTTGGCACTTATCCCCAGCCCTAAGGGATTACCAATAGCCACTACCCACTCTCCAATCCTGAGTTCTGAAGAATCACCGAGGGAAGCCGCGGGCAGACTTCCGGCGTTGACCTTGACGATGGCCAGGTCGGTAAGGTAGTCAGTACCGCTGACTTCCGCGGTGAGGATACGTCCATCAGCCAGGGTTACGGTAATACTTTTAGCTCCCTCTATCACATGATTGTTGGTAATGATAATCCCGTCCTCGTCTATAATCTATCCTGAACCGGCTCCCTCCTGGGTAAATGGCCGGTTGAAAATGTCGTAGCCGGTAAACCTGGTATTAATGGCCACGACCGATGGTTTAACTTGAGCCACTACATCGGCAATACCGGGTAATAGGGAGGCATTGCTTTCTGTCGGCGGCAGCTCCCAGCCGGGGACAGCCGGGGTAGCGGTGCCGGGGGTGGAGGGAGAAGGTGGGGTCTCAGCTGGTTGTGGGGTCTCAATATAAAGGCAACCACCTGCCACACAGGTGGCCAGGATAAGAATGAGGGAAACAACTAAATATTTCAGACTTACCCTTTTCATAGCCCATTTTATTGTAACACGAAGGCGCGGTTAGAGAAAACCGGAGGGTCGGAGTCATCCCCGACCCTCCGGTTAGTCAATTCAGGCTTTGGGCACTTTAGGCAATTCGGCTAGTGCTTCCTTTACCTTTTCTTCGGGATACTCATAGTCCTCAAGCTTACCCGAGAGATAGGCATCGTAGGCAGCCATGTCAACATGCCCGTGCCCGCTGTGGGCCAACAGGATGGTCTTCGCCTCGCCAGCTTCCCGGCACTTGAGGGCTTCGTCAATGACTACCTTGATGGCATGCATTGGCTCCGGAGCGCTCAAGATACCCTCGGTGCGGGCGAAAGTTATCCCCGCCTGGAAGGTAGCCAGCTGGTGCACCGCCTGGGCTTCAACCAGGCCCAGCTTATAGAGGTGACAGATTATGGGTGCCATCCCGTGGTAGCGCAGCCCTCCGGCGTGGACCGGCGGTGGGATAAAGCCGTGCCCCAGGGTGTACATCAGGATGAGGGGAGTAAACCCGGCCGAGTCACCAAAATCATAGGCATATGGTCCCCTGGTCAGGGTGGGGCAGCTCGCTGGCTCCACGTTAATGATGCGCAGGTCTGGCTTTGTCCCGTCAATTTTATCCTTGACGAAGGGCAAATATAGACCGGCGAAGTTTGAGCCGCCGCCGATGCAGCCGACGATGATATCGGGGTAGGCATCTGCTTGTTCCAGCTGTTTTTTGGCCTCCTGCCCGATGATGGTCTGGTGGAGGAGAACGTGGTTGAGCACGCTGCCCAGGGAGTAGTGGGTATCATCATGGGTCACGCAGTCTTCTACCGCCTCGCTGATAGCCAGCCCCAGGCTGCCGGGACAATCAGGGTCTTTAGCCAGCATATCCCGCCCCGATTTGGTATCGGGACTGGGACTGGGGACACACTTTCCTCCCCAGGCTTCCATCATGATGCGGCGGTAGGGCTTCTGGTAATAGCTGATGGCGACCATATATACCTTGATTTCAAGGCCAAAGAAAGCACCGCCGAGGGATAGGGCACTCCCCCACTGCCCGGCACCGGTCTCGGTAGTGATGCGCTTGATGCCTTCCTTCTTGTTGTAGTAGGCCTGGGCAACAGCGGTATTGGGCTTGTGGCTCCCCGCCTGGCTGGTCCCTTCATACTTGTAGAATATCCTGGCCGGGGTATCCAGGGCCTTCTCCAGCCGGTATGCCCGGTGCAGCACCGTTGGTCTCCATGTTTTGTAGATGGCCTGGACCTCTTCCGGGATTTCGATGTAGCGCTCGGTGCTCACCTCCTGCTTGATTAGCTCCATTGGGAATAGAGGTGCCAGGTCATCGGGGGTTACCGGTTTTCCCGTAGCCGGGTGCAGGACTGGCGGCAGGGGTTCAGGTAAATCCGCCTGGATATTGTACCAGGAGGTTGGCATCTCCTTTTCGTCGAGGAAATATCGAGTTCTTTCCATTTGTTTACTCCTTTTGTTTTGTTATTTACATATCACTTTAGAGACAGCTGGTTTGTTTGCTTTTTATTTAATATCTGTCTGGCCCCGGGGGGCCACCACCTGTTAAATATAATCATGGTATCCTCCTTATTAAAAAAACCTCCCGCCCCTTAAAGGGGCAGGAGGTCTACTTCCGCGGTACCACCCTTCTTAGTCAGCCACAGACTGACTATCTCTTTCGGGTACGGAGACTATAAAAACCTGCCTCAATACCCTGGGATTCGTTAACGCTTCCCTGGCGACAAGGCCTACTCGCCTGCTAATCCACGGCTTTCGGTTTGCAGCTCCCAAGTCCATTCACCTTCCGCGCCAGCATCGGCTCACACCTTACCCGACTCTCTGTGCCTCGCTGGAAGCCTACTAGTCTTGTTCAGCGCCTTTACCTTATTCTATTTGACAATAACTATAACCCGGTATTGCTAATTTGTCAAGTTGAGCGGCAGGTCTTGCCCTGGCGCTTTCAAAAGAGACTAAAATTTGCTACACTGGTTTAACCAAGTTGCACTGCAGGAGGACTGAAGTGGTAACCAAAAAACAAATAATAGATGGGGCCAGGAATGAGAGCCGGACATTACTAACCGAGGTAGAGTCCAAGGACCTCTTGAGACAGGTAGGGATAAACGTTACTGATACCAGACTGGCTACCTCTAAGGAGGAGGCAGTTTCCGTAAGCCGTAAACTTGGTTTCCCCATAGTATTGAAGGTGGCTTCGCCTGATATTGTGCATAAAAGTGATGCCGGTGGGGTTAAATTGGGGTTAAAGACATCAAAACAGGTAGGCAAAGCCTATGATGATATCCTGAAAGCCGTTAGTCAAAAGTATCCCCGGGCAGCAGTGCACGGGGTGTCGGTACAGAGAATGGCTCGGCCCGGCGTTGAGGTAATTATCGGTATGTCCAGGGATGCCCAGTTTGGTCCGGTGCTTATGTTTGGCCTTGGTGGAATTATGGTCGAGCTCCTGAAGGATGTTTCGTTCAGAATCGTTCCCTTGACCGGGTGGGATGCTCACGAGATGGTCAGGGAAATAAAGGGGTACCCTCTGCTTGAGGGTTACCGGGGCCAGGAACCGGTAGATGTACCAGCTCTCGAAGAGTTGCTGGTGAAGGTCTCTGCCTTTATCGAGCACACCCCGGAGATAAAGGAGCTCGACCTTAATCCTGTTCTTGCCCACAGTGATGGGGCGGTGGCTGTAGATGCCAGGGTGGTACTGGAGGAAAGTGATTAGTGAACCTGAGGCAGATGCTCGGGGAGTCAGCCAGACAATATAAGGAAAAGACGGCAGTCGCTCTGGGTGATACCCGGCTGTCCTACACTGAGCTGGATGAAGCGTCAAATAGGATAGCCAATGCCCTGCTGGAAAGAGGAGTGGGCAGAGGTGACCGGATAGCGATGCTGCTATCCAATAGCCTGGAATTTGTTACTACCTACCTGGGAATAGTTAAGGCCGGTGGTATAGCTGTCCCCCTGGATACCAAGTATAAACTCGATGAACTGGCTTCTCTGTATAACGATTCCCGGCCGAAGGTCCTGGTGGCAGAAAGCCCCTTGCTGAAGTCGGTAGTCCCTGTGTTAACGGAATGGGACTCTATAGAGTGGGTTATAGATACAGGTACCGCGTATAGAGGGCGATTTACTGGTTATCAGGAGATTATGGCTGCCAGTCCGGCACGACCCGTGGCGGGAGAGTTGGAACCTGGAGATATAGCTCACATCGCTTATACTTCAGGGCCCAGCTTTCATCCCCGGGGGGTTATGTTGTCCCATCGGGCCCTGGCCAAAGAGGCAGCCATATCAGGCGATGGGTTTCAGCAGACGGACCGGGATATCGTAGTGCTCTTTGCCTTACCAATGCATCATGCCTTTGGCCTGGTAGTAGTCCTGCTAACGGCGCTGGCCAGGGGAAGCACCGTAATAATATTGCCCGGGTTGTCAATTAAGAACCTTACGGAGGTCATTGAACGGGAGAGGGCGACGATATTTATGGCGGTGCCCTTCGTTCACGCATTGATAGTTAATGCGGTTGAGGCGGAGGGGTTGAAGTGTGATATCTCCTCCCTACGCCTCTGGGGTACCGCCGGGGCAACGATGCCAGCCAGTATTTCGCAGAGGCTCAGGCGATATTTAGGCATGCCCGAGGTTAATTTCTGGGGGATGACAGAGTCCTCGGCCCATGTTACCTGCCAGCCTCTTGATGGCACGGGAAAACCGGGCTCAGTGGGGAAACCCTTGCCCGGCTGGGACTTGAAAATCGTTGACGATAATGACAGGGAACTGCCAGCCGGTGAGGTAGGTGAGATAATTGTCCGCGGACCAATAATGAAGGGGTACTATAACAATCCCCGGGCTACTGCTGAGATAGTAAAGGGTAGCTGGCTTTATACCGGTGATATGGGCTGGCTGGACAGGGAGGGGCAGCTGTTCCTGTCCGAAGGCAGGAAGAAGGACGTGATTATCAGCAAGGGGCAGAATATCTATCCCGGTGATATCGAGCAGGTACTGGCTGCTCATCCCAAGGTGGCCGAGGTAGCAGTGGCAGGCATCTATGATGAGATGCGGGGGGAGGTACCACAGGCTGTTATCAGACTGAAGGCAGGAGAAGTAGCCACCGAGCAGGAGATGAAGCGGTTTTGCCTCGGGCACCTGGCTAATTATAAGGTGCCCCGGGAGGTCGTTTTTGCTGGTTCATTGCCCGGAGCTGCGGATAGCAGGATTCGCAAGGAAGACCTTGAGTAGCAGGCTGGCTTGATGCAGATTACAGCAGGGGAATCAATATGAAACGGAGAGTAGTTGTAACCGGACTGGGGGCGGTAACGCCGTTGGGTATCGGCGTTGATGAAAACTGGGAGTCTTTATGCCAGGGAAAGTCTGGTATTGGCATCATCAGCAGGTTTGATGCTACCGGTTTCAGGACCAGAATCGCCGGTGAGGTTAAAGGGTTTAATCCAGCCGACTTTGTTCCTAAGAAGCTGGTGCGAAGGGGAGACCGGTTTATCCATTTTGCGCTGGCTGCCACCCGGATGGCAATAGATGATTCCGGGCTTGTTGTTAGTCCGGCGAATGCTGACCGGATTGGTGTGGCGCTGGGGACTGCCATGGGTGGGGTTGAGACCATGGAAAGGAATCATCAACTGCTCCTTGAAGATGCCCGGCGCCAGATTTCCCCCTTTTTTATCCCCAACTTCATTGCTAATATGGCGCCGGGGCAGGTCGCTATCCAGTTCGGGGCGAAGGGTCCCAATATGTGTCTGGTAACCGCCTGTGCTTCCGGGACGCATGCTATCGGTAATGCCTTCCGAACTATCCAGCAGGGAGAGGCTGAGGCTATGATTGCCGGTGGCACTGAGGCAGCTATCAGGCCTCTCATATTTGCCGGGCTGGATGCCATGAGAGCCATGTCCACCAGAAACGAGTCACCGGAGAAGGCGAGCCGCCCTTTTGATAAGGACCGTGATGGTTTTGTTACCAGTGAGGGCAGCGGGATTATCATTCTGGAAGAGTTGGAGCATGCCTTAAGGAGGGAAGCCAGCATTTATGCCGAGTTGCTGGGCTACGGCACGAGCTGCGATGCTTACCACATAACCGCCCCCGACTCGCTCGGGGGAGGAGCGGTCAGGTGCATGCAAATGGCTCTTGACGACGCGGGCATCCCCGGTGATGAGGTCGATTACATTAATGCTCATGGCACATCAACGCCTCTTAATGACCTGACCGAGACCCTGGCGGTAAAGAGTGTTTTTCAGGAGCACAGCCGCAGGTTAGCCATAAGTGCCAATAAGTCAATGACCGGGCATCTGTGGGGTGCTTCCGGGGCAGCGGAGGCGATATTCTGTACCTTGACCATCAAGCGGGGGATTATTCCGCCAACTATCAATTATGAGACCCCTGACCCGGAGTGCGACCTTGATTATGTACCTAATGTATCCAGGGAGGCCGGGGTGAAAATAGGGCTGTCCAACTCCTTCGGCTTTGGTGGCACCAATGCTACCCTGATTTTTGGCCAGTTCCGGTCGTAGCAAAGGCCTTTGTTATGTTGTTTAAACTCAGTTTGGTAAGCAGTAGTAATACGTGCTACAATATACAATAGATGTATGCGTAGACTCGCCAGGTATTATCATGAGGTGAGGTAATTCAGGTGACAAAGAGACAGGAGTCGATGAAGGGAAGTGTTGATTCTCTGCTTCTTTACCTGGTAAGCCAGCAGCCGATGTATGGCTACCAGATTATCAAGGAACTTGGGAGGAGAAGCCAGGGGTACTTCAAATTCAAAGAAGGCACTCTTTATCCTGCTCTCCACCGCCTGGAGCGGGCGGGCCTGGTCCGGGGTGAGTGGCAGAGACTGCCCGGTGGTCAGCAGCGGAAGTATTACCATATTACAGAAGCGGGTTACCATGCCATGGCAGAACAGCGGAACCAGTGGCGCGACTTCGTGGCTGCCATGAACCTGGTTATTCAGCCGGCATATCACTAGTGCAGGGAAATCGCAGTGGTAACAGCAGTAAGTCATTACCTGGAAAGTGTTAAGGACAACCTGAGCCTTGACCTTTCGTCCGAGACAGAAGTTATCAGAGAACTGGAGTCGCATATCGAGGACAGACTCCACGAGCTAGAGGAGAGCGGGGTATCCGAAGAAGAGGCGGCTAATACCTGTATCAGGCTTCTGGGGCCGGCTAAGCAGCTGGCCCGTCAGATATATGAAGCTCACAGTCAGGGTACCTGGGGGCAAGCACTGCTGGCAGCGATGCCCCACCTGCTTTTTGGTCTGCTATTTGCCCTTAACTGGTGGCAGAATGTCGGCTGGTTCCTGGCTATGCTCGTTCTGGTTTTTAGTGTGGCCATTTATGGCTGGCGTCATGGCAAGCCATTCTGGCTTTCCCCGTGGTTGGGTGATTGTTTGATGCCGGTAGTGATTTCCGGCCTCTTTTTGCTCTGTCTACCTAGAGGCTGGTCGTGGCTGGCAATAGCTGTCTACGTGCCGCTGGCGTTATGGCTGGTGGGCTCAATCACCTTTCAGACTATAAAGAGGGACTGGCTTTACAGCTCTCTAATGCTGCTCCCGATGCCGGTCGCTATCGGCTGGTTCCTGGCAGCCCAACTGGAGGGTAAATTCCCCAGGTACAGTACCGGGCTCATTCAGGAGTATGCCCCCTGGATTGGCCTCAGTTTTCTGGTTCTGGCTGTGGCGGCGGCCGTATTTATCCGGCTAAGACAGCGCTGGCTGAAGATAGCAGTGCTGGTTATGTCGGGACTGCTGACCTCGACCCTGGTTTGTGGTTACGGCTGGTACAGGCTTGGTCTGCCTGCCTTTCTGACTCTAGCTATAATAATGCTGGCTCTCTTCCTGACCCCGGCACTGCTGAAGAGGCGGATAAGGCGTGGGGAACATCAGCCGGTGGCCCGGTTGCTGCCGTGATGAGGGAGTCTTGTAACACAGCAGGAGGTTAAAATGGAGATTAAGGTGATAGCTGATGATATCACGGCGATTAAGGCAGGGGCTATCATCGTGGGTTTTTTTGAGGGGACAGAGCACCCTGACGGTAAGCTTGCTAATATAGATAAGGCTCTGGATGGGGCTGTATCCCCGCTCATCGCCCAGGGTGAGATAAAGGGGAAACTTAACGAAATCACTGTTATCCATACCCTGGGTAAACTCCCCGCGGCGCGAGTGGTGACTGTTGGTCTGGGTAAGAAACAGGAGCTAACTCAAGACAGGGTACGGGGGGTGGTGGCTGAGGCCTGCCGTCTGCTGCAGAAGAAGGGGGTAGATGATATTGCCCTCATCCCCCTGGAGGCGGGAGTAACCAGCATGAGCCCTGAGAAAACGGCCCAAACCCTGACCGAGGGGGCTCTCCTCGGTAGCTACCGCTTCCGCCGGCATATGACCGGGGAGGCTGACTATGGCGACATCAGGCAGCTTACCATTGTTGATGCTGATAAGACTACTCTCCCCCTCTTAGTCCAGGGTAGCTCCAGGGGCAGGGTCCTGGCCGAGGCAGCCAACCTGGCCCGCGACATGGTAAATGAACCGGCTAATTATATGACACCCACTTCTATGGCTGAGGCGGCTGTCAGGCTGGGGGAGACTTACAATCTTAAAATTAGCATCCTGGAGCGGCAGCAACTGCAGGAATTGGGGATGGGGGCGCTGTTGGGAGTGACCCGGGGAAGTCATGAGCCACCTAAATTTATCCTTCTCCGCTACCAGGGGAATGATTCCCCCGATGTTGATGTGGCACTGGTGGGTAAGGGAATAACCTTTGATTCAGGAGGCATTTCGATAAAGCCGTCGGAGGGAATGGAGGAGATGAAGGGGGATATGGCCGGGGGAGCCGCGGTTATGGCGGCTATCGCTGCTGCCAGTCAGCTTAAGGCCGGGACTAATGTAGTGGCGATTGTTCCCGCTACTGAGAATCTACCCGGTGGTAGTGCCTTGAAGCCGGGTGACGTCGTGACTGCTATGAACGGGAAGACAATTGAAATTATCTCTACTGATGCCGAGGGACGGCTTGTTCTGGCTGATGCCCTTGGCTATGCCAATAAGCTTGGTGCCAGATATATAATTGATGTGGCTACCTTAACCGGAGCCTGTCATGTTGCCCTGGGTAGCGGGTGCAGTGGTGCCCTGGGCAATAATCAGGAGCTGGTGGATAAGGTAATTACCGCTGCCGGTGAGGCTGGTGAGCTCACGTGGCAATTGCCGATGTACGAACAGAACAGAGAGCAACTGAAAAGTGATGTGGCTGATATTAAGAATGTGGGGGGTAGGTGGGGTGGGGCTATCAGTGCGGCCCAATTCTTGGCTGAATTTGCCGGTGACACCCCGTGGGTTCATCTGGATATTGCCGGTACCAGTATGAGTGATAAGGAGCGGGCCTATCTGGTCAAGGGGGCCACCGGGGTGCCGGTCCGCACCCTGGTAAATCTGGTGCTCTCTCTTGCTAAGATGGTGAAGTAAAGGAGGGTTCGAATTGTGAAAATTAAGTATCTGGGCCATGCGTCCTTTATTATCACCTCGGATACAGGGGTAAGAATAATCACTGACCCCTATGAGACCAGTCCTGATTTGACTTATGATGAGATAACGGAACCGGCGGACGTTGTTACCGTCAGCCATGACCATTTTGACCATTGTAATGTAGCTGCAGTTAAGGGCAATCCCGAGGTAGTCCGGGGGGCAGTTACCAGAGAGGTTAAAGGGATAAGGTTTAAGGCTATTCCGACCTACCACGACGCCGCCGGGGGGAGGTTGAGGGGCAGTAATACAATATTTTGCTTTGAGGTGGACGGGGTAAGGGTATGTCATCTTGGTGACCTGGGTCACTTGCTTGATGATGGGCAGGTGGCGGAGATAGGTACTGTAGATATCTTGCTTATTCCGGTGGGTGGTTATTATACCATTGATGCCAGGGTTGCCAGCGAGGTCTGTAACCAGCTGAAACCCAGGATAATTATACCGATGCACTACAGGACTGAAAAAGGCATTCCCGGGATTGCCGGGGTGGATGACTTCCTTCGCGGCAAGGAAAGGGTAAACCGGCTGGATACCAGTGAAGCAGGGTTTAAACACGAAGAATTGCCCTCAAGCACACAGGTCTTGGTTTTAAAATCGGCGCTCTAGCGATGGTCGGGCACCCCAATCCGTGGATTCTCTGTGGGAAACCTCACCTGTCATTGCGAGGAGCCGCAGGCGATGTGGCAATCTCTTAAAATGGAGGCGAGATTGCTTTGCTTCGCTCGCAAAGACACGGGAATCCATGAATCTGATGCTGTACCCATGAGGTGGGCTTTTTGAACTTGGACTCACGGATTAGGGGGACACCCCAGTGATTGCGCTCGTGGCTCCTAACTGTTATAATCTATTGTGTTCCCTCCCCCCCCCCAAACAGGGAGGGAGGTTTTCATTTAGTAGTCTAAAGGAAATTACAGGTATGACTTCTGGTGGAAAGCAACCGGTAACTGAGGAAAAGCAGGAAATAATGCGCCACTCGGCGGCTCATGTGATGGCGCAGGCAGTGCAGTCAATCTTTCCCGATGCCAGGTTTGGTATTGGCCCCGCCATTGAAAATGGTTTTTACTATGACTTTGACCTGCCCCGCCCGTTAATCCCTGAAGACCTGCCTCTCATTGGGGCTAAGATGAAAGAGATTATCACCGCCGACCTGCCTTTTTCCCGTCGGGAGGTAACCAGGGGAGAGGCTGAGGCGTTATTTGCCGACCAGCCCTATAAACTGGAGTTGCTTGGTGAAATTCCTGATGAGAAGGTCAGTCTGTACCAGCAGGGCCCGTTTGTTGACCTGTGCCGGGGTCCTCATGTGAACTCCACTGGGGAAATAAAAGCCTTCAAGCTGGTCAGCATTGCTGGTGCCTACTGGCGGGGTGATGAACACCGTCCGATGCTGCAGCGAATCTACGGTGTTGCCTTCGACACCGGGGAGGCCCTTGGTAATTACCTGGAAGAGATAGAGAAAGCCTCGGAGCGTGACCACCGGAAACTGGGGAGGGAACTCGACCTGTTCAGCATCCATGAGGAAGCCGGGCCAGGACTGGTTCACTGGCACCCCAGGGGGGCGGTGATACGCCGCGTTATTGAAGACTTCTGGAAGGATGAGCACATCAAGCGCGGCTATGATATCGTATACACTCCCCATATCGCCAAACTGGACTTATGGAGGACCAGTGGTCACTGGGAATTCTATCGTGACTACCTGTATGCCCCAATGGAGGTGGAGGGGCAGGAGTATATCATCAGACCGATGAATTGCCTGGGGCATATTCTGATTTACAAAACAAAATTGCACAGTTACCGTGAGCTGCCCCTGCGCTATGCCGAGTTGGGCACTGTTTATCGCTATGAACGCTCCGGGGTATTACATGGCCTGTCACGGGTTAGGGGTTTTACCCAGGATGACGCTCACATTTTTTGCCGCTTTGACCAGCTGGAGGAGGAGGTTGCCGGGGTATTAGACCTGGCCCGTTTCATGGTAGATACCTTCGGTTTTACCAGCTACCGGGTATTTCTATCTACCCGGCCTGAGAAATATGCTGGTGCTATCCAGGTCTGGGAAGAGGCTACTCAGACGCTGGTTCAGGCCCTGGAGCGGGTAGGCCTTGACTATCAAGTTGACCCCGGCGAAGGGGTATTCTACGGGCCTAAAATAGATATCAAATTCGAGGACGCTCTGGGTCGGGGGTGGCAGGGGCCCACCATTCAGGTTGACTTTAACCTTCCCCAGCGCTTTGGGGTTACTTATATCGGTGAAGACGGGCGGGAGCACCAAGTGGCAATGGTACACCGTACTGTGCTGGGCAGTATGGAACGCTTTCTTGCCTCGCTTATTGAACACTATGGGGGCGCCTTTCCGGTATGGTTGGCCCCGGTCCAGGTGATGGTAATCCCGGTGGCGGACCGCCATCTGGACTACGCCCATGAGATAGAGGCTGAACTGAAAGGTGAAGGGGTACGGGTTGAGGTCGATACTCGCTCGGAGCGGATAAACCTGAAGATCAGGCGGGCACAACTGGAAAAGATACCCTATATGCTGATTGTGGGTGACAAGGAAACAACTGCCGCTACTGTTTCCGTGAGGCTGCGCAGCGGTGAGCAGCTGGCCTCCCAGCCACTGGCTCACTTCAAGGAAACTATCAGAACAGCTATTGCCAGTAAGACAGGGGAATTAGGTTTGTAGTTTGATTAGCACAAGGTAATATGCTATAGTTTTTTGCAGAGTTTATACTCGGGCTCAAGGAGGTAAGTAGAGACATAATTAAGAAGCTGCGTGTCAACGGGATGATAAGGGCTCCCGAGGTGCGTGTTGTCGGTGAGAAGGGAGAGCAGCTGGGGATTATGCCTCTCAAGCAGGCACTGGAGGCAGCGAGGAATCATAATCTTGACTTGGTTGAGGTAGCCGCTACCGCAGTGCCTCCGGTGTGTCGCTTACTTGATTACGGGAAATACAGGTATGAGCAGGCCAAGAAGGAGCGTGAGGCCAGAAAGGGCCAGAAAGCCTCAGTTCTAAGGGAAGTGAGGGTACGGCCCAAAATCGGTGTTCACGACCTTGAGGCCAAGTCCAGGAAGGCTCGGAAACTGCTTGATGGGGGAGATAGGGTTAAGGTATCGGTATTGTTCCGGGGGCGTGAAATCACACACCCGGAAATTGGGTGGAAGTTACTGCAGGGGATGGCAGAGTCAGTCAAGGAGATAGCTTCCATTGAGGGACGACCCCTAATGGAAGGGAAAAGGATGAATATAATTCTAATACCAGTCAGTCAGAAGACTAAGGGAAAACGGGAGATAAAAGAGTCTTAAAATGCCAAAACTCAAGACCCATAAGGGGGCAAAGAGCCGCTTCCATATCACGGGCAGCGGTAAGATTTTGCGGACAAAGGGCGGGAAAAGCCATTTTCGCCGCCGAAAACCAGAGCGCGTTAAACGCCTTTATGATGAACTAATTGCGGTAAGTCCTGCTGACAAACCGCGCATCAAAAGGCTCCTGCCTTACGGGTGTAAGTAAATTTCAGGGAGAGTATCTTGCCACGAGTAAAAAGAGGTGTCACCAGTCATCGCCGACATAAGAAGGTACTGGCTTTAACCAAAGGGCAGCGGGCAACCCGGCATTCCCTTTACCGGCGGGCTCATGAAGCCATGCTCAAGTCACTAACTTACGCTTATTTCCACCGCCGTGAGCGGAAGGGGGATATGAGACGCCTGTGGATACTGCGGGTCAATGCCGCCTGCAGGGCTCACGGGCTTACCTATAGCCAGTTCATAGCTGGCTTGAAGAAATCGGGGGTCGAAATCAATCGCAAGATGCTGGCCGACATGGCAGTTAAAGAACCAGGGGCCTTTGCTAACCTGGTAACTGTAGCCAGAGGGCAGGGTCAAGGCGAGAGCTAGATATAATATTATCATCACCTTACCCTCTCATTCCCCCGTATGATGAGGGTCATTTATGTCTCTTTAATTCCCCGCTCAGAAACTGTCACCGGCTCCTGGTACCTTCCTTGACCCTATGCTGGTGATAACCTATAATCCAGAGTGGTTAAGGCGGTAAGATGTTACAGCAACTCGAAGAGTTAAAACTGAATGCGCTGCAGGAATTAGGTAGCATTGGCAGCCCCGGGGAATTGGAAGACTGGCGAGTCCGCTACCTGGGAAAGAAGAGTGAGCTGAGCATGCTCCTGCGCCGTCTGGCCGCATTGCCTCTGGAGGAGAGGAAGGCTGTCGGGGCCCTTGCAAATGAGCTTAAGACTCATTTAGAGGATAGCCGGCGACAAAAAGAGCTGGCTCTGCAGGAGCTGGCAGCATCGGCCCGGGAGGAGGCTATTGATATTACTCTACCCGGCCGCCCTGTTCCCATGGGTCGACTGCATCCCCTTACCCAAACCCTGTACGAGATATGCGACATCTTTGTCTCTATGGGCTTTCAGGTGATAGAAGGACCGGAGGTAGAGTGGGACTATTATAATTTTGAGGCACTGAACATTCCCGGGGAGCACCCGGCCCGCGATAATATGGCAACCCTCTGGGTCGATTTTGAGGCAGGGAATGGCGAGAGACCCATGCTGTTGCGGACTCACACTACTTCGGTAACGGCCAGGATTATTGAAGGGACAACACCTCCGATAAGGGCCGTTGAACCCGGCAAGGTCTATCGTTATGAGGCGAGTGATGCTACCCATGTGCCCATGTTCCATCAGATTGATGGGATAGCAGTGGATAGGGGAATTACCATGGCTGACCTTAAGGGGACACTCTATGAGTTTGCCCGTCGTTTCTTTGGTGAAGATAGGAAGGTGCGTTTTCGCTGTGACTATTTCCCCTTCGTTGAGCCCGGGGTCGAGATGGCTATTGAGTGTTCCGTCTGTGGTGGTGAAGGCTGCCGCTTATGCGGAGGTAGCGGCTGGATTGAAATTCTAGGAGCAGGGATGACCCATCCCGAGGTACTCAGGCGGGGTGGTATTGACCCTGAGGTATATGGCAGCTTTGCCTTCGGTATGGGTATCGACCGTCTGCCCATGCTCCGCTACGGGATTGATGATATCAGGCTGCTTTATGGCAGTGACCTCAGGTTCTTAAGGCAGTTCTAAACGATGAAGGTCTCACTTAAGTGGCTTCAAGAATATGTAGATGTGGTGCTGCCGGCGGCTGACCTGGCCGGGCGGCTGACCATGGCCGGCAGCGAGGTCAAGGGGATTCAGGTTACCGGCGGCTGGGAAAATATTGTTGTCGGTCAGATAACTGCCATTAATCCTCACCCTAATGCTGACCGTCTCAGACTGACTACTATAGACCTCGGCTCTGAACAGCACACTGTTGTCTGCGGGGCACCAAACCTCAAGCGTGGCGATAAAGTAGCCTTTGCCCATATTAACGCTCAGCTTACTGACCCTCACAGTGGAAAGCTGTTCCGCTTGAAGCCGGCCAAAATCCGTGGTGTTACTTCTGATGGCATGGCTTGCTCCGAGAGAGAGCTGGGTATCTCTGATAACCACGAGGAAATTATGGTTCTACCTGATGAAGCTCCGCTGGGGATGCCGCTGGCTGATTATCTGGGAGACAGCATCTTTGACCTTGACATAACCCCTAACCGGCCCGATTGCCTGTCGGTAATCGGTATTGCCAGGGAAACGGCAGCCCTCACCGGGCAGGGCCTGCATATAGCTGAGGTTGAGTATGAGGAAGCCGAAGCCTCCATTGACCGGCAGGTCTCGGTCGAAATTGATGCTCCTGACCTGTGTCCCCGGTATTGTGCCAGCCTGATTGAGGGAATAAAGCTGGCTCCGTCACCGCCGTGGCTGCAGCAACGGCTTATCTCGTATGGCATCCGCCCCATAAATAATATTGTTGATATTACCAATTACGTTATGCTGGAATACGGCCAACCCCTCCATGCCTTTGACTATGAGCAGCTCAAGGGGAAGAAAATCATCGTGCGCCGGGCGGATGCCGGTGAAGTTATCGTAACCCTGGATGATGTGGAGAGGACTCTCTCCAGTGATATGCTGGTCATTGCCGATGAAGAATGGTCTGTAGCTATTGCCGGGGTAATGGGGGGAGCCAATAGTGAAGTGACCGGGGTTACCGGTTCTATCCTGCTGGAGGCGGCCAGTTTTAACCCGGCGAGTATTCACCACACCGGTGACGCCCTGCGGCTGCCCAGCGAGGCCAGGATGCGCTTTGAGCGGGGTATCAGCCCTGAGCTGGTCTTGCCGGCGCTGAGGCGGGCCACCCAGCTTATCATCCAGCTTGCCGGTGGGAAAGCTGCTCAAGGACTCATTGATGTTTACCCCGGGAGGCGAGAGCGCCTCCCCATCCGCCTTACAACCGGTATGGTAGAGCGCCTGCTGGGGGTTGCGTTTAGCCTTGACCGGATAGTGGGAGCGCTGACTTCCCTGGGCTTCGACTGCGAGGTAACCGCTTCAGAGGTTCGGGTTACACCGCCTTACTGGCGCAGCGACATAAATCTGGCAGTCGACCTCATCGAGGAGGTGGCGCGTATTAACGGCTACGACAAAATCCCGGCGACTATGCTCGGTCAGCCGCTGCCCCGACATAGTCCCGAACCGATGCTTGACCTCAAACGGAGAGTGAGGCAAAGTCTTACCGGTTACGGCTTCCAGGAGGTAATTACCTATTCCCTGACCAGCCTGGAGAAGTTAAGCAAATTGCTCCCCGGGACCGCTGAAGTCAGACCTATGCCCCTCCGCATGGCCAATCCTATGACCGCTGACCAGGAATATCTGCGCCCCAATCTCCGGCCTAATCTTCTGGTGGCTCTGGAAGCAAATAGACGGCATGAGAGCGGCGGCATCAAACTCTTCGAACTGGGTAAGGTGTACTTACCCCGGCCCAATGACCTGCCCGGCGAGCCTGAAGTACTGTGCGGTATATTGAGCGGCCCCAGGCAGGAGAGGTCATGGCTGGGGGATAGCGAGCCGGTCGATTTTTTCGATGCCAGGGGAGTAGTAGAGGGCTTACTTAACCGGTTAGGCATAGATGCCGACTTCAAAGAGGGTAGCGATAAGGGTCTCCATCCCCGCAGACAGGTCTCCATCGTTATCGCTGGCAGCAATACTGGTATTATTGGTGAGGTGCGTTCCAGGGTACGGGAGGCTTTTGAAATATCTGAGCCTGTCTATCTATTTGAAATTGACCTAGCGGCATGTTTACCTTTTACGGCGAGTCGTGAAGTATTCCAGCCGGTACCGCGCTTCCCGGCTATGGTTAGAGATATCGCGCTGGTGGTTGACAGCGGGGTAACCCACCAAAGGGTACGGGACATTGTGAAGAGCTTCCCCCTGGTAGCCCGGGTCGAGATATTTGATGTTTATGCTGGCGAACAGGTCTCGGAGGGTAAGAAATCCCTTGCCTATAGAATCACCTTTCAATCACCCACCCATACCCTGACTGATGAAGAGGTCAATAAAGTTCAACGGAAAATCCTGGACAGGCTGTCAAGCGAGCTTGGTGCCTCTCTCCGCAGCTAGCTAACCTTGCGTAAGTACCTCGAGCTTCCCGGTTATTTCATCCAGCGGCACAAGCTCAGTTTCCCTTTCGGAGCGTCTTTTCAGCTCCACGCTGTTTTTCTCCAGGGTCCGGGGACTGATGGTCAGCCGGAACGGTATTCCCAGCAGGTCGGCATCGTTGAACTTTACCCCTGGTGACTCTTCACGGTCGTCAAAAAGCACTTCCAGTCCGGCTGCTTTAAGCTCGGAATACAGGCTTTCAGCGACTTCTGAGACCCGGGAGCCTTCGCGATATAGAGGGCAGAGGTAAAAGTGGTAAGGGGCGATCGATACCGGCCAGATGATACCCTTATCATCATGGTTGTTCTCTATGACAGCTGCCAGCAGCCTGCCCAGGCCAATGCCGTAACAGCCCATCGTAATGGAGCGGGATACACCGTCCGGGTCGATAAAGAATGCTCCCAGCTTTTCACTGAGGAAGGTGCCGAGCTTGAAGATGTGTCCTACCTCAATCCCGCGTCGGGATGATAGACTGCTGCCGCATCCGGGACATGCTTCACCGGCGCGAGTCCGGGCAATATCGGTTATAATATCAGCCTTAAAGTCCCGGGGGTAGTTGACATTCCTGAGATGGGTATCCGGCTTATTGGCACCGGCAACGAAGTTCATCCCCGGGGTTACGGAATCATCGGCAACGACCTTGATGCCGCTTATGCCTACCGGAGATGCTGCCCCGGCGACCAGACCGGCGCTTGTTACCTCGGCTTCACTGGCCAGGCGGAGTTCAAAGCAGCCCAGGGCATTTCTTAGTTTTACATCGTTTACTTCAAGGTCACCTCTGATAACCGCAAAGACCAGCTCTCCGTCGGCAATATAAAATACCGCCTTGAGGGTATGGCTTCGGGGTATCCCCAGGAAATCGGATACCTCCTCAATGGTAGCTTTACCCGGTGTTTTCACCTCTTCCCGGGATAATGACGCCTCATCTTCCGGTCTGCCCTTAATGCTCCGGGCCTTCTCCACATTGGCGGCATATTTACAGCTATCGCAGTAGATAATCTCATCCTCACCGCTTTCGGCGATGACCATAAACTCGTGAGAGTCCTTGCCGCCGATAGCGCCGCTGTCAGCCTCGACCTGGAGGACTGGTAGACCACACCGGCTGTAGATATTTTGATAGGCGCTGGTCATCCTTTGATAGCTCCGGGCCAGTCCTTCTTCGTTAGTATCAAAGCTATAGAGGTCCTTCATGGTGAACTCACGGACCCTGAGTAACCCGGCTCTGGGGCGGGGTTCGTCACGGAACTTGGTCTGGATTTGATATAGCAGGAGCGGCAGGTCGCGGTAGCTCCGGACGTTGCGGCCCACCAGGTCGGTAATGACCTCCTCATGGGTTGGTCCCATGACCAGCTTGCGCTCTCTGCGGTCAGAGAGGGTAAACAGCCCTTTGCCGAAAGACTGGTCCCGTCCTGTCCGCTGCCACAGCTCTATCGGTTGAAGCACGGGGAGCACCAGCTCCTGCCCGCCGGCTTTATCCATCTCGTCACGGATTATATTCTCTATTTTCTTGAGTGCCCTCCAGGCCAGAGGCAGGTAGGAATAGACACCGGCTGCCACCTGGCTTATCATTCCTGCCCTTAGAAGCAGCTGGTGGCTGATGGTATCCGCCTCAGCCGGCACCTCTCTTTGAGTCTTACCAAATAGCTTTGAGATACGCATTTTCAACTCTCCTGGGTTTATCTAACTACCTTACCCCCTCGGTCCCCCTCTCCTTCAAAGGAAAGGGGGAGGAGTGTTACTTAAAGGGGCTTCGCCCCTTTAAACTTCCGCTGACATTAACTGGTCATATCCCTTACTTCCCTCATCAGCGCCGCTAGAAAGTCCTTTTCCTCAATAGTTCTGAGCTTCTTGCCTTTCTTAAAGAGGACACCCCTGCCTTTGCCGCAGGCGATGCCGATATCAGCGTCTCTGGCTTCACCGGGACCGTTGACCACGCAGCCCATTACCGCTACCTTTATCGGCTTATCAATCCTTGCAAGCTCTTTTTCTACCGCCCCGGCTAATTCTACAATATTAACCTCAGTCCGGCCACAGGAAGGACAGCTGACCAGCACCGGGCCATGCTGGCGCAGATTCAAGCTTTTCAGGATTTCGTAGCCGGCACTCACTTCCTCCCGGGGGTGGGCTGTCAGTGAGACCCGTATCGTATCGCCGATGCCGAGATAGAGGAGGGTGCTGATACCGGCCGTGCTGCGGATAACGCCTGTTCTCGGCGGCCCGGCTTCAGTAATGCCGATATGCAGTGGGTAGGGTATCTTCTGAGCAATCATCTGGTAGGCCTGAATCGTTGTCGGTACATCGAATGCCTTGAGGGAGACCTTGATGAGGTCGAAGTCGAGGCTCTCCAGCAGCCTTACCTGCTGCAGGGCGGCGTTAACCATTTGCTCAGCGACGGTTAACGAATGATTCCCGGCTTCAAGGAGGCTGCCGGCATTGACCCCGATGCGGATAGGGGTGTTCCTCTCCCTGGCTTTTTTGACTATCGTTGAAACCTTCTCCGGGTCGCTGATATTGCCCGGGTTCAGCCGCAGGCCGTCACAGCCAGCCTCCAGTGCCTTGAGTGCCAGCCGGAAGTCAAAGTGGATATCGGCAATGATGGGGATAGAGACATTTTTCTTTATGTCCCGGATTGCCCCGGCGGCTTCGTCATCAGGCACGGCTACCCTGACCAGTTCACAGCCACAGTCCTCGAGCTCCTTAATCTGGGCGATGGTTGACATAACATCACGGGTGTCGGTCTTGGTCATTGACTGGACCACGATAGGGGCACTGCCACCAACGGTTATCCTGCCAATTTGGACCGGTCTTGACATTCGCCTGGAGTTCATGGTATCAGGCTTTCTCCACTTATAATCCGTATGATATCCTGGTAGGTTATGGCGACAAGAAGGAGCATAAGCATCGCGAGGCCAATAAGATGCACCAGCCCTTCAGTCTTTGGTGAGATACGCTTTCCCCGGCGTACCCACTCCAGGAGGACGAACGCAATCCTGCCACCGTCCAGGGCGGGGAGCGGGAAGAGGTTAAGGATACCCAGCATCAGGCTGATAAAAGCGGCGAATTCCAGCAGCGGGCTTATTCCCGCCTTTATCGCTACCTCTCCCGTAAGCTGGACAATACCTACCGGGCCGATTAACTCTGCCGGTAGTGCCCCCATAACCATGCCGACCAGGCCGTTCTTGTATAAAATAATGGTCTCGATTAGCCCCTTCGCCCCCATGGGTATTGCTTTCCAGAAGGGATAGTGCTGGCGGGTAACGGTTGCCTCCGGCATACTGATGGTAATTCCGGTTGCCCCCTGGCCTTCCGGCGGTTTCCATCTGGGGACTAGCTGAATCTCCTCGGTGGTTGAATCACCGTGGCGAATAACCATGGTAGTATCTCTACCCAGGTTAAGCTGGACATAGCGGCTTAGTTCCGCTATGTTGCTGATTGGTCTGTCATTGATACTGAGGACGGTATCTCCGGACTCGATACCGGCTGCGACTGCCGGCGAGCCGGGGGCTACTTCCATTACTACTACCTGCCCGCTTACCACGTCATGAGGCACCATAAAGGTAAGTGAAAACAAAAGGAATGCCAGCAGGATATTCATCAGTGAACCGGCGCTGATTACCAGGAGTCTGATGCCGGTACTTTTACTGGCCAGGCTTCTTGTTATACCGGGGTCTTCTTCACCGGCCAGCTTATTGAAGCCGCCGAAGGGTATGGCATTCAGAGAATACCGGGTTTCACCACGCTTAAAGGACAATAATCGGGGGGGGAAGCCCAGGCCAAATTCCTCAACCTTCACCCCGGAAGCCTTGGCGGTAATGAAATGCCCCAGTTCGTGGGCAAAGAGAATCACTGATAGCGTGACCAGGCCTATTATTATGGTTAGCGCAATTGTCACAGGCTGTCTCCGGTGACGAGTTGCCGGACTTTCTCCCTGGCCCAGGCATCGGCCGCCAGGATTTCCTCTAAGCCGGGGGAGGCTATCGCTTGATGCTGCTCCAGCGCCTGCCGGACAAGAACGGCAATGTCGGTAAATTTGATACGTCCTGATAGAAAGAGTTCGACCGCTGCCTCATCGGCAGCGCAGAGCACTGCCGGACAGGTCCCCCCCTCCCTTCCCGCTTCAACCGCCAACGCGAGACAGGGAAATGTGTTAAGGTCGGGTTGTTCGAAGGTCAGACCGGCAATGTTATCCCAGTCAAGCCTGGGAAGCTCGGGGTTGGGCAGACGCCCGGGGCAGGATAGGGCATACTGGATAGGTAAGCGCATATCAGGACAGCTCAACTGGGCCTTAACCACCCCGTCGGCGAATTCCACCATGGAGTGGATGATACTCTGGGGGTGGATGAGGACCCTGATATTGTCAAAGGGAATCCCAAACAGCCAGTGGGCCTCGATTACCTCAAGACCCTTGTTCATCAAGGTAGCCGAGTCGATGGTAACCTTTTTCCCCATTTGCCATGATGGGTGTTTCAACGCCTGCCGGGGGGTAACCCCCGCTAGCTGTGACGGTGAATAGCCGCGGAAAGGCCCCCCGGAGGCAGTCAGGATAATCTGGGCCGGGACCTGTGTTTCCCCGTTAAGACACTGCCAGACCGCGCTGTGCTCGCTATCGACAGGCAGGAGATGAGCTTTATTTAAGGCTGCCTCGGCGGTGATAATCTCACCCGCCATAACCAGGGATTCCTTGTTGGCCAGGGCAACCCTCTTGCCTGCCCTTACTGCCGCCAGGGTCGGGCTCAGCCCTGAGTTCCCCGAGGTAGCGATAACTACTATATCCACCTTGGAATGAGAGGCAATCTCTTCCGGTGACAGGAGTCTGTAATCTCCCGCGGGAAGGCGGGCCGGGATATTCTGACTGGCGGCGCAATGAACAAAGCGCGGCTTGAACTCGTCTATTTGCCTGGCCAGTAGTGCGATGTTCCTCCCGGCCGCCAGCCCGACAATGCGCAGCCGCTGGGGCAGGGCGCGCACTACATCAAGGGTCTGCTTCCCGATAGAGCCGGTTGAACCCAGGACAGCTATTCGCTCTACTACATTGCCCATATCACATAATAGTATAACACTACGCCAGCGAAGACAATGCTGTCCAGTCGGTCAAGGGCACCCCCGTGCCCGGGGAGCAGCTTACCTGAGTCTTTTACTCCCGTGTTTCGTTTGAGCAGCGACTCTACCAGGTCACCAAGCTGCCCCAAAATGCTAATCAGAAAGCCAAGAAATACTGCCTGTCCGCAGCTGATGGGCAGGCCGAGGGGTGTCTTCAGTGTAAAGAGCAGGCTGACTATGATAGCCCCCAGGACGCCGGCTATAGCCCCTTCCCATGTTTTGCCCGGGCTGATATTCGGGGCCAGGTGGTGCCTGCCCAGCGCTCTGCCGGCAAAGAAGGCAGCGATGTCAGAGCCGAAGGTGACAAACAGGGCCAGAAACACCCAGTTTCGCCCGTCATCCAGACCCCTGAGCGCCACGAAGTGGCTGAGTAGCCAGCCGACGTAGAGAATACCGGCCATCGTCCATGCCCAGCTTAGAAAGGCCTTCTCCTGCCGGGGGCGTGCCAGGAGCCAGAGCAGGGACAGTACTATGGCTGAAGTTAGCAGCGCCGGAGTAAGAAAGGGATAGCTGAAGTGAGGGCTCAGGATGAAGAGCAGGGTCCAGACCAGTCCGAAGGGAATTAGTGGTTCCAGTTTTAAACTGCTGCTTAACCTGTAGAATTCGAAGACCGCCAGCAGTCCCCAGATAGCTATCAGGAGTGTAAAGAATGGTAGTGGTCTCTCAAACCAGACAGCAGCGATGAGAAGAGGAATCCCCCAGAGTCCGGTTATAACCCTTTGTTTGAGCATATCTAGCTCGACTACAGCCCTCCGAAGTGCCCTTTGTCTCTGGTGCCAGGTAGGCCCGTAGTCTGGACTAGGCCTCCATGAGTTCTGCTTCTTTATCTCGTCCGTTCTGCTCGGCAGTGGCGATGAAACCGTCGGTAAGCTTTTGCAGCTGGTCCAGGGCCCGCTTGTGCTCGTCCTGTGATATCTCTTTATCCTTTTCCATCTTCTTTAGCCCATCCATGGCCTCATGCCTCAGGTTGCGTATGGCTATCCTTCCCTCTTCAACCCGGTGTCGTACCATTTTGCCGAGTTCCAGTCGTCTCTCCTCGGTAAGCGGCGGGATGTTGAGCCGAATTACATTCCCGTCACTGGCTGGATTCAGCCCCAGGTCTGATTTTAGAATCGCTTTCTCGATACTGTGGCTGCTGCCCCGGTCCCAGGGTTGAATGACGAGCAGTCTTGCCTCAGGAGCAGAAATGCCGGCGATCTGATTGAGTGGAGTAGGAACACCGGCATAGTCCACCTTAAGGTGTTCAATCAGGGCGGGGGTAGCCCGACCGGTGCGGATTGCCGCTAAGTCCCTCTTCAAAACATCGATGGACTTCTGCATCTTTTGTTCAATGTTTTGCAGGGTATCGTTGACCATTACTACACCTCGCTGGATACCAGGGTGCCAATTGGTTCGCCAAGCACCACTCGCTCCAGACTGCGAGAAGACTGAAGGTCAAAAACGATTATCGGCAGTTTATTTTCCAGGCACAGGGAGAGAGCGGTAGCATCCATTATTTCCAGGCGCAGGTTCAGCGCCTCAAGGTGGGTGAGGTGGTCAAACTTTTTAGCACCGGGGTCCTTAAGGGGGTCAGCACTGTAGATACCGTCCACATTGTTCTTTGCCATAAGCAGGACTTCTGCTTTGGTCTCTATTGCCCTCAGGGCAGCAGTGGTATCAGTGGTCATGTATGGATTGCCGGTGCCGCCGGCGAAAATAACGGCCCTGCCCTTCTCCAGGTGGCGAATAGCCCGGCGTCTGATATAGGGTTCAGCCACCTGCTGAATACCTATCGCTGACAGGGTTCTGGTGGTTACTCCCTCTCTTTCCAGCGCATCCTGAAGGGCAAGAGCATCTATTACTGTAGCCAGCATACCGGCATGGTCGGCAGTAACCCTGTCCATTCCAGCCGCCTCCGCCACAGCCCCGCGCCAGATGTTACCACCGCCAACGACAATTCCTGTGCCCACCCCCATTTCCACCACCTTTTTAATCTGTCTGGCTACGTCGGTTAAGGTGGAGGCATCAATGCCGAACTCTGCCCCACCACTCAGGGACTCCCCGCTGAGCTTGAGCAGGACACGCTGGTACTTAGTCGTCATTTCCTCTGTCCTGGCTGCTCAGTTCAAACCGGGCAAACCGCCTCACCTTGATGTTCTCCCCTAATTTGGCAATAGTCTCGGTAATAATATCCTGGACCGTTTTGGCCGGGTCTTTAATATAAGGCTGAGCAAGCAAGCAGGCTGCTGCGGGGTCAATATCACTTCCCTCGGGGGTTTCCTCCACTGAGATAAACTGAGGGGACATAGCCGTTACCTGCATTGCCAGCTGGTGGACCAGTTCCTTGAATTCATCGGTACGGGCGACGAAGTCAGTTTCACAGTTCACTTCAACCATCGCCCCGATACGTCCTCCGGTATGGATGTAGGCCTCAACTAAGCCTTCGGCAGTAGTCCGTTGTGCCTTCTTCTCTGCCCTGGCTAACCCCTTTTCCTTCAATGTCCGGAGTGCCCTCTCCATGTCTCCCTCTGTCTCGATAAGGGTGCTGCGGCACTCCATAATACCAGCTCCTGACTGGTCTCTTAGCTCCTTCACCATTGCTGCCGGAATCTTCAATCTGATTCCCCTTTGACTTGTTCTTCATCAGAGCTGGAGGCGAGAGGTTCAGTAATTTCGGCAACCTTGGTCTTTTCCTCTTCTTCTGCCTTGCCTGCCTCAGCCAGGGCTTCTAGTCCCTTGGTCTTTTCCTCTTCTTCTGCCTTGCCTGCCTCAGCCAGGGCTTCTGGTCCCTTGGTCTTTTCCTCTTCTTCTGCCTTGCCTGCCTCAGCCAGGGCTTCTGGTCCCTTGGTCTTTTCCTCTTCTCCTGCCTCGCCTACCTCGGCCAGGGATTCTAGCCCCTCAGTCTTTCCTGCAATAACTGCGTCGGCAATCTTGCTGCAGACCAGTCTTATAGCCCGGATAGCGTCATCGTTGGCCGGGATGGAGTGGTCTATTTCATCAGGGTTGCAATTGGTATCTACTATGGCGATAACCGGTATTCCCATCCGCCTGGCTTCCGCCAGGGCACTCCTCTCCTTTGTCGGGTCAACAATAAAGAGAGCACCGGGAAGGCTGGTCATCTCCTTGAATCCCCCCACCTGTCTATTGAGGCGTAACATCTCCTCCCCGAGTTTCAAGGCCTCTTTTTTAGGCAGGCGGCCAAAGTCCCCCCGGGCTTGCTGGTCTTCCAGCCGGACCAGATAGTCAATTCGGGCCTGGATGGTAGCGAAGTTAGTCAGTGTTCCTCCAATCCAGCGTTGATTGACATAGTACATGCCGCAGCGTAGTGCCTCCTGCTCGATGGACTCCTTGGCCTGCTTTTTGGTGCCGACAAAGAGAATAGTGCCGCCTCCGGTAACGACCTCCCGGACAAAGCCACAGGCTTTGTCCATCATACTGGCGGTCTGTTCCAGGTCGATGATGTGAATGCCATTGCGCTTGGTGAAAATGTAACTCTTCATCCGGGGATGCCAGCGACTGGTCTGATGCCCGAAGTGGGCCCCGGCTTCCAAAAGTTCTTTGATAGTGGTTGTATCTGGCAAACTCAAACTCCCTTCTCAGTCTCACGGGGTGGTTCCGTAACTTGTTTAACAGTATAGCATACCTATTGTTACCTGGCAAAATAACGGGACTAGATGCTATACCGCAGATATTTAGCTGATAGAGATTAAACCCTGCTTTATAGCTACAACAACCGCTTCGGTCCGGACATTGGCATTAAGTTTGCGCAGGATTGAAGTGACATGGTTCTTAATCGTCTGCTCACTGATGCCGAGTTTAATTGCAATCTGCTTATTAAGATAGCCCCGGGCGATATAATTGAGAATCTCTGTCTCTCTAACGGTAAGCGGTGAAATGAAGGTTTCCGCCTCGCTTCGCCAGGAGAGTTCTTGAAACTGGTGCAGTACCTGTTCAGCTACTTTTGGCCGGGCCGTAAGGCTTTCATTTATAGGGTGTTCACCGTGAGCGGCGCGCCTGACGATACTGACCAGCTCGTCACCGGTAATTTCTTTGCTCAAGTAAGCCGCCGCCTGGGCTTTGAGCACCTGGAAGAGTTCGGCATCGTTGGGGTTGGAGGCAAGAACGATTATCGCAATATTAGGCGAGTGTTGTTTTATTCTGTGGGCTAATGTCAGGACGCTTTCGGAAGGACCATCGATATCTATCAGCGCCACGTCGGGCGGCAGGTTGTCGACGGCGGCCAGCACCCCGTCGTTGACCTCGGCCGCACCTGAGATTTCGATGTCCTCTGTGGTAGAGAGCGAATGCTCTATCCCCTGTCTAAACAGGGACTGCTGACTGACTACAAAGACCTGTAACTTGTTTGTGTTCATAAGCCTGATTTAAGTCCGGCTCACAATAAGGCAGGGCTTAAATGATTTCACCTCCTTATCTTTTTTCCGTTGCGGTGACGTCTTCGACAGCGGACAGGAAAACCTCAACCAGATTGGGGTCGAACTGCCTGCCGGCACCCCGCTTTATTTCCTTCAGGGCTTCCTCAAAGGAGAGGGTATCAGAGTAAGAGCGCTTGGAAGTCATGGCGGCAAAGGCATCAGCTATGGCCAGAATGCGAGCTTCCAGTGGAATGTCTTCACCCTTTAATCCCCTGGGATAACCACTCCCATCGTATCTCTCATGGTGGTGCAGAATACCTGCTGCGCAGGAAGCCAGTTGGGGGACATGGCTAACGATAGTTGCCCCCAGCTGGGGGTGGAGTTTAACTACCTCCCATTCCTCGGCGGTCAGCTTGCCCGGCTTATTGAGTATCTCGTCGCTGGTGCCAATCTTGCCAACATCATGCAGTAAAGCGCAATTGCTCAATCGGCTTAATTCCAGCGGCTCCAGCTCAAGAGCTTTCGCCAGGGCCATGGCGTATTCGGTTACCTTCTTTGAGTGGCTGCGAGTATAGTGGTCACGGGCATCCACTGCCGCTGCCAGGGTGTAAATGGTACTCAAGGCCTTACTGTCGTCATTGTTCCCGGTAGTAATCACTATATCATTTAAAGGTAGCAGGGTTCCTGAGGCACAATGACTCCGGTTACCGCCGCCTCGCTTGGCGTTATAAAGTGCCCCATCGGCCGCCGCGATGATGTCTTCCAAATCTATGCCGTCAGCTGGCCAGCTGGCCAGGCCGAGACTGGCGGTAACAGGGACATCGTCCACATTTATCTTTGCCTCAACACGTTTGCGGACCCGCTCGGCTACCTGGTGGGCGGCGTCAATGCCTGTCTGGGGTAAAAGGACCGCGAACTCATCCCCTCCATGGCGAAAAGCCTCGTCGATGTTCCTGATAGTACCTTTTATAATACTGCCGATTTGCTTGAGAAGTTTATCACCGGCTAAATGCCCGTAATTATCGTTGAAAGCCTTGAAGGAGTCAAGGTCGAGGATAATTAACGAGAACACGCCGCCGTAACGAGAGTGCCGGCCGATCTCACTGGTAATCATTTCATTCAAGGAACGGCGGTTAAGCAGCCCGGTAAGCTCATCGATGCGAGCCCGATGCTCCGCTTCAGCGTAGAGGCGGGAATTCTCAATGGGCATCGCAATCTGGGAAGCCAGTTGCTCAAGGAGCTTTACCTGCCGCTGGCTATAGGCATTCGGGTGACGGCTGGCCATGATTGCACTGCCAATGACTTCGCCTTTTACTATCAGCGGCAGGTAGGCAATTGACCGTACCCCCTGCTGAAAATGATATTTCCCCGTTGTAAACCGGCTTGCCAGCTCCAGGGCGGGCTCAATTACGGCCTCTTTATGCCTGGCTACCCATTCCGTAGCCGTGCCCTTGATTGGTACCCGCTCTCCTACCTGCCAGGCTGAACCTATCTCAGACGATAGTGCCAGGAAGTAGGCATGGTCCTCTTCAATCAGAACGATTGCTGCCCAGCTAACATCAACTACCTTCTTCAACTCCATTATAAAGCTGTCGTATATTGCCTGGATATCCAGGCTGGAGGTCATAATTGCGCTGGAGCGGTTGATAACCGATAGCTCCGCCTCACGCTCCCCGAGCTGCTCTCGAAGGTATTCCTTCTCCATACTTACCGCCACCCGGCCGGCAACATCCTCCAGCAGACGCAGGTCTTCAAGTGAGTACCTGCCGGATTTCTTTTTGTCCAGCACCAGAATGCCTGTCAACCTGTCACGACTTATCAGAGGCATAAATAGCTCTATCTCACTTGACCTGATTTCCTTCTTTTCGGATTCTCTCAGACTGCGAAATTCGGGGAGAATAGCCAGGCTCTCTCTGCTTAACAGCTTGCGTTCCCGTTCCAGGTACTCCACGATAGGATTCTGACCGCTCAATCTCAGGCTGGAAAGAGGACATCCTGCTGACTCGGGTTCAACCAGCTGGGCGGCGAACTCTCCGCTGTCGGCCTCAGGGAACAGCAGGCCTGCCTTCCTGCAGCCAATCGCTCTGGCAACCAGCGTTAGCAGCTCCCTACCCTGTTTCTTAAAGCTGAAGACAGTATATATCCTGCTGGCGAAATCAAATAACTCCCGGCGGTCTTTGTAGCTCTGTCTCTGGAAAGCCCTGTCCACGGTGGCAAAGAAAAAGCGGCGCAGCATGTAGACGACGATAGCTACCAGCATGGCTATTAGAGTGGCAATGAAGGTAGTGGTCAGGTCAAGTCCAAAGTTGAATGCGGCATGAGCCCCGGAGAACAACAGCACGTAGCTGGCAATACCGATAGCCCCCAGGCATGCCCATGCCAGCCATTGCCGCAAAACCACCCTGACATCTGTCAGTTGATGCCTGATGATGGCATAACTGAGAATGAAGGCGTTGAGAAGGTTGCCAAAATGGCTTACGGGAAACTCCTTCCCCCAGGGGAGGAGGGCGGCTAGCGTAAAGATAGTCAGAGCGAGGATACCGAACACCAGGGAAACGATTTGATTGTAGAGTACCGGGTTATCCAGTATTCTCAGCCTTCTCCAGAAAACATAGAGGTTTCTGGCTGCCAGGGTTAGTGGGGAAATAGCCATAAAGATAACCCCTGTGCCGTAAACAGGATAAAGCTTGTCACCGCTTACATTAACCCCTTCGGGAATATAACCCAGCCCTACCAGGACTATTATCGCCGCCAGCGAAGCGTAAGCGAATGGCAGCCAGCGCCCCTGACCCGGCGTGAAGAAAGATGAGCTAAAGCAGTGGAACTGCACTACCATCCACATGAACAGAATGACAATGGCTTTAAACAGAAGGAGGTTATACTCCGGGAAGAGATTACTGCGGAAGAAGAAGTCGGTCAGGCTCCACAGCATCGCCGGGATGAGGAACAGGATGAAGAGCCGGTGCCGTTTCTGCCAGGGACGGCTGCCGATGGTAGTGATAAGCAGCGGGATATAAGCGATGGTGGCAATTAAAGGAAGTAAGGCATAGATATTCATCCTGAAGCAATTATTACCCGCAATGGGAAAGCTGTCAAGGGCAGCACTAAAGTAGGTTAACTAAAGTAAGGAGACTAAAGTACTATCAGGCAGGCACCTTCTTATCTTCGGCTCTTACCTTAATCCTGGGTACTGCCTTTGGCCTGGCAAGGAGTAGTGAAAGGACTTTTTCCGAGGGATTAATGTGAGGTGGCTTGAGATGGGCCAGGTCGGCACCTTCAGCCTGCCTCCGGGACATATAGCTGGCAAAAGCGCCCCGCGGCAGCAGGGTAACCGCTACCCTGAAATTAATCATATCCGCCAGGTCATCATGAGCCGCCGACGTCGTATAGGTGTCGCCGCCTGATTCCATAATCTCTTTGTAAACGGCACCTGTCACCTCTGCCTCACTGGCCTGATACCCGTCTTTGAGTTCAATAAAGAGGTTCAGGGCCGGTTCTCCAGCTTCCTTGTAAGCCGTCCAGTCCTCATAAGCGACGCCGGAATTCTCTATCGCCTGCCATATTGTCTTTTCCGTCAGCCGGATGACAACAAAATCGAGAAGGTCGTCAGCCCGTCTTTCGAAGACCATCTGCGGGGTAGCGATGCCCAGTTTCTCATTACGCAGCGAGGTTATCCTTATCATATCTCCCGGCCTGTATCTCACCATCGCCCCGCCATGAAAGTTGGTAATCACTATCTCATAGCTCTCCCCGGCCTTTACCTCATCGAGTAAAACAGTCTCCGGTTGATAGCTGTGGTCCAGCTGCCACTTGATATATTCCTTCTCCGGTATAAACTCCAGGAAGTTGAGACTGGGAATAAAGGTCATACTATCATAGTCCCAGGTCTGAGTGGCGATGATACTGCCCTCGGTGCCGGCGTAAATGTCCAGGGGATACCTCCCCCAGAGTTCCTTTATTTTATCCCGGTAAACTACGCTATCGAGCCCGCTGCACATGATCCCCTTTACCGACCACAGGTCTTTAGGCAGCATCGGTCGCCTGGCTAATTTGCTCTTAACCAGTCCCTTGATTAAGCGAGACAGGGCTTTCGGCTGGGAAAGCAGGGGGCGGATGTCTACCTTGCCCGAGGACTCACGAAACTTGTCCCCCACCGCCACCAGGACCAGAGACAGGCCGAAGAAGTAATCAAGTCCCTGGGATAGGGCCTGCTTGAAACCAAGTTCTACCCTGTCTGTAAAGGACATGCCTTCCGCTTCCTCTAAAGCAGGTAAGTAATCGGTAGGAGTCTGGAGCTCCACCATACTGGCCATGGCACCTGACATATAGGGGCGGGGGGCTACTGTGTAGGCAAGCCGGGGACGTTCGGGAAACGAAGAACTGTCCCCCCATTCCTTGCAGCTGGAGAGCATGCCAATGCCGTACATTACGGTGCTCATTTCATGTGCGTATGCCGGGGTTATCGGTACCCATTTACACGAGTATTCACCGGACCTGCCCGACGTGTGTACCCATAAGTCCGGCTTTACCGGCAGGATGCCCCCTCTCTTTTCTTCGAGTTCGGGGCAGTAATCGGCATAGGTGGTCAACGGCACCTGCCGTCTGAATTCCGCTACGGTCTTCGGTCTTGCCCCTCGCATAATCTTCCTGCCGAGGGGGCACCGGTTGAGGAGCTCTATCTGTTCCAGCAGCAGCCGTTTCTGGATGGTCATGAATTGCTCCGGGCTAAGAGTGACAAAGCCGCAGCACATCCGCCATAGTTCTTCATCTCTGCCCTGGCGCAAAAGCTCGACCGCCTTTGGCATCCTGTCACCTCCCGGGCCGGCACTGGCAGGGAAAACTATGACAGGTCTCGATTAGCCTGGGAAGTGATTGTGTACTAGAAGATAGTTCTACCCGATATAAAGAAGGCGTTAGTGAGGGGTTAAGGGGGGATTCAGGAGGGGGGAGGGAGAAGTATGGCTATGGTTTTTTAGCCTGGTCACCGGAGCTGCCCAGGGCTTGTAACTTCTGGCTTAGCTCTTCAAAGGTCTTGTCCTGTGGTTCCTTGCCCATCTCCAGCCCATAGCTGATAAAGAACTCGAGGAAGTTGCGCAGCAGTTCCTTCATTCCCCGGGCGAACTGGCGGAATTCTTCCTTGTCCACATAGTTCAGGGTCCCGGCGTCTTCGCCCAGCCGGCTGTCAATTAGAAAGTTGAGAAAATCGGAGCGGCTCATGTCACCGCGGTTTTCATCCACCTTCCTGGCCACCTCAGCGTCCACTATCAACATCCGTTTGTCTGCCACGCTGCGCTCCTTTCGTCATCTCCAGGCTTTAAAAATAACCTGAAGGTTCTTCCGCCCTCAGGTTAACCTTAAAACCGCCAGGTCCTTGTTTTATTGAATCTCATCCTCGTCATTTAGCCCGAGCATTTCAATAACATTATTGATACTCTGGAGCAATTTTAAGCCGCTGTCCGTCACCCGGTAGGTCACGGCCGGGTTACCTATCTGCATCCTGTCGATAAAGCCCTGGCCCAGCAGGAAACCGAGGTACTTCTGTATCTGGCTGTAGCTCATATTAGCGCCGTACATAATCCTGGTCTTACCGGCGCCATTTTCGCCTACTTTCAGCATCTCGGCAATTATTTCAATATTGGAGCGCCGCCGATTTACCCTCATCCGCTGACCTCACCCCTTACTTTTTAGGTGGGACTATTGTACTATCCACCAGAGGGGTTGTCAATAGGAATGTGGTACGGAATGTGGTACGGCGGGGACTAGAGCATTCCGAGATACCAGTTAAGGACCTCGTTTCCCCATACCAGGGCAGCGATGGTCGCCACCGAGAGAAAGGGGCCGAAGGGGATAGCCTCTTTACGCTTCTTTATCCTGAGTAAGAGAAGCATTCCGGCCACCAGTCCTCCGAGGACTACCCCCAGAAAAAGGGCAACAAGTACTAACTGTGAACCGGTAACCAGACCTACCAGACCGGCCATCTTAACGTCTCCCCACCCCATCCCTCCCCGGGAGATGACGGCCGGGATTAAAAGGAGAACAAGACCGATTGTACCCCCGATAACGCTATTGACAGCACCATTGATAAATTCCGGCCAGGGGAAGGAGATAATCCCCGGCTGGGGTAAAAAGGCACTTATAATCAGTGCCGCCGCTGCCGCCGGGTAGACTATCTTGTTCAGGATAAGCTTGTGTTCCAGGTCGATGACCATCAGCACAAGAAACAGGCAGCCGTAAAAGGCGGTAACGGCAAGCTCGACACTCAGGCCATAGTGCCCGTAAAGGAAGGTAAACATCAGCCCCGTCCCCAGCTCTACCCACAGGACTCGGCGGGGAACAGGAGCCCTGCAATAGCGGCAGCGGCCCCTCAGTTGGAGATAGCTGAAGATGGGAATGAGGTCTTTTGCAGTAAGGCGGTGCCCGCAGGCGTCGCAATGGGATGGTGGATAGACGAGTGATTTTCCCGCCGGCAGACGGTCACTGCAGACATTGAGGAAACTGCCAATAGCGACACCAAGTAAGCCGGATAAAATCACCCGATAACCCCTGTTGTATTCTTGAGCATTCTTTCAGTCCGGGGCAATAGGACTTTTTACCTAGATAACCAGTGACTAACGGGCTATTTACCCCTGCCGGAGACTGCAGGATACTATAACCAGACTCAAATTACAAGGATAAAAGGTCGAACTGACCGGAACAACAAAAAGGGTGAAAGGAGGTGAAAGACAAATGAAGGGGTTTATGAAGAGGTTCAGGAAGCAGTTCCGCTACGGCGAGAAGGGTTTTACCCTGATTGAACTGCTGGTGGTGGTCGCCATCCTCGGTGTCCTCGCTGCCGTCGCCGTCCCCAATGTCGGCAAGTTCATGGGCAAGGGGAAAGTTGAGGCGGCCGCAACAGAGCTCCACAATGTGGAGACAGCTATGATGGCGATGATGGCTGACCAGGGCTGTACCGAAGTCGGCGCAGTGGCAACAGCCACCAATGATATGTCGACATTCCCTGGTACTGGTGATGGTACTCCAGCTGCAGTGTCGCTTTATGGTGCGGTTGGTCTTCGCTACCTGAACACAGCCACGACTGCCTACTGGTATACCTGTGAAACTGATGGCACGGTAACACAGTCTCTTGCAGCTCCTGGGCCATAGTAATGTAAATTAACTGAGGCTGTGCCAGAAATAAATTTGAAAAGCTTACCGGTAAAGGTGTTTCCCCGGTAGGCTTTTCTATTTTCCCGGCGGGCCACAAAAGGGGAAAGAGTTTATTGCGGCTGGTTACTCCTTCGTGGCAGAAGTTCATCAACTGGTAAGAAGTTTCCATCCCGGCATAGGTATGAGTGCGGATTATACATATTGGGAGTTGCTAAAGGCATGCCGGGATTACTTTACCTGATTTACCCGGGCGCTGCCGGTAAGCTTTTCCACCTCATCGCGGTCATTGCAGAAGGCAAGCAGGCTTTCGCTGCTGATTACTCCTTCACGGTAGAGGTCGACCAGGGACTGGTCGAGGGTCTGCATCCCGGCATAGGTATGAGTGCGGATTACGTTGGGCAGCTGGTAAATTTTGCCTTCCCTGATGAGGTTCTTCACCGCCGTGTTAGCCAGCATAATCTCGGTAGCGGCTACCCTTCCTTTACCATCAGCCCTGGGGACAAGCGCCTGGCAGAGAACGCCGAGGAGTAAAGAGGCAAGCCGTGTCTGGGCCAGGTAGCGCTCATGGGGTGGAAACAGGTCTATTACCCGCTCCATCGCCTGGGAAGTGCTGGGGGCATGACCGGTAGTTAATATCAGGTGCCCGGTCTCGGCTATGGTAAGCACCGCGGCCGCCGTTTCCGTATCCCTCATCTCACCCACCAGGATTACGTCCGGGTCCTGCCTCAATACATGTCTCAGCGCCTCGGCGAAGGACAGGGTATCACTGCCCAGCTCCCGCTGAGTTATGGCACACTTAATGCCGGGGTGAACATACTCTATCGGGTCTTCAATCGTGACCACGTGGCGCCTTTCACTGGTGTTCAGGTATTGAATCATGGCTGCCAGGGTAGTACTCTTACCACTGCCGGTAGGCCCGCTGACCATCAACAGCCCTCTGGGCCTGAGAATCAATTCCGTAAATACCGGTGGTACTCCCAGTTCATCTATCGTCGGGATGGCAGGCGGCAGCAAACGGATGGTAAGGGTGGTGGCCCCCCGCTGCCGGGCGGCATTGCACCTGAGCCGGCTGCCATCAGCCAGGGTATAGCCGAAGTCCAGCTCCAGGCGGTGGTGAAAGTCCTCTCTTTCCTCAGGTGTGGTTAGCTGGACGAGTGCCTCGCCGGTGTCATCGGGTGTCAGCGGTGCCGTGTCTGCCGGCTCGAGTGTGCCATTGATGCGCAGCATGGGCGGGCTTGAAGTAACCAGGTGCAAGTCAGAGGCACCCTTTGATTTTGCCAGGTTAAGCAGTGCGAAAATATCCATTATCTTCACCCCCCGTGGCTGAGTGTCAGGCCAAAGCTCATCCCGTCTCCGGTCCTTGTCATACTTGAGATGACAACCCGGGAAAACTCGCCGCTGCCTCTCAGGGCACTGGCATATGCCAAGACATCCGTCTCGCCCGGTGCGGTACCGGTTATGCTCAGTCCTTCACCGGCATAGCTGATGCCGCTCAAATTTACCGTCCCCGGCAGGACAGATATTGTTACCTCCAGGTCGCCGTTAACCCTGCGATGACCGCTGCTAATATAATAAGCCACTGCGTTAAAGATGTCACGGGACACTTCTACCTCGCCGGCTTCCGTCTCCAGCCCGGCAATATGCTGCCTTTGCGCCTGCATCTGCGTCAACCTTTGCCCGATTTCCTGGTTGGCGGTATCCAACTCGGTGCGCAGTAATGATGCCCCGGCAGCGGCGCCCTGGACAAGCGTTACCAGGTAAAAGAGGAGGCCCACCGCTACTATAATGCCGGGAACGGCAAGAATTTCACTTAGAGGACGGGCTTTAGGCCGGTAGATGTCGGGGAGAGCGTTCAGGTTCACCACTGAGGGGTGGGACCCCTTCCCCGGCGATAGCTTCTTAAGAGCCAGGCCGATATTGACCATGTACTGGCTCGGAGCGAAGTCCTCGGGACACTCCAGGGGTGATGGCAGTGGCAAAACGGGAAATCCAAACTCACCCGACAGGGACCGGCATAGCTCCGGCTCATCAGCCGGTTCCCCGGAAACAAATACAGGTGTGCTCGGTTCGAGGGCCTTTTCCGGGTAGGTGGAGTTATAGAAGCTGATAGTCCGCTCCAGCTCTTCTGTAATAACCGGCAGTTTCTCCTGCAGGGGCAGCGCTTCACCGGGAAGGGATACGGTGCGGATAGGGTAGGGGACTCCATTTTCTATAATTACGATGTCGAATTCAGCTGACCGGACCCCGATAGTTATGGCTGTCGTCTCCTTTACCGCCCTGGCCAGGGCTAAGGGGGCCAGGTCTACAAGATAGGGCTTAATACCTGCCTGACGCAGTGTCTCAACTAGAGCATCAATGGCGTTACGGGGCAAAGCGGCCAGGAAGACCCGCATCTCCTCCCCCGCGGTGGGGATAACCTGCCATGAGAGGTAAAGCTCTTCCAGCGGCACCGGCATGATGCTCTCCGCCTCCTGCCTTACCGCCTCAGCCAGCATCGCCCCGGACAGCCGGGGCAGCGTAACCACCCGGCAGAGGCAGTGGAGCCCACTCAAACCGGCGATGACCTTGCTTGCCTTCACCCCCCCGGCTTTGAAAAGCTCTTTAATCCGGGCAGCGACTTCCGCCTCATCAATGATAACGCCGTCCCTGACCGGACCCGGCTCCAGCGGCGCGTAAGCCCATTTTTCCACTCGCTTACCACCGGCTGCCAGCAGCCTGATACCGGTATCGTCAATATATAAAGTAACCGCTTTAGCCATGGTCAGTCACCCTCGTAGCTATAAATGAGCAGATTGATAACAGCCGACGGCTCCTGTTCTTTTATTACTGCTTCTTCCTCCTCCGCTCCCTCCGTCTCCTCCGTCTCCTCTACTTCTCCTTCCTCTTCCTCCTCTTCCTCTCCGGGGGGGAGTGGAACACTTATTTCCACCGATTCCACCACCCCGGTAGCGTAGTCTCCGGTCCACCTGGAGACAAAGTCGATTAAATCGAGAACCTCTCCCTCGACCGTCACCGTAAGCGGCAGGACCGCAAGGGTAACCCCTTCCAGTTCCCGGGTGGTCGGGCCCGGTGAGCTAATCTCCGTTACTTCCACATGACAGTCCCCGGCAATCTCAAACAGGCCGCCGCTGGCTTCAATGCTCTCGGTCGACCGGGAAAGGCCGGCCCTGGTATTTTTAAGCTGTGACCTGGCCATGGCCAGCCGGCTTTCCAGTTTTTTCTGCTGCGAAGTAAGCTCAAGCTGCTGGGCCGGATAATTCTCTAACCGCAGCCGGGCTAAGGCCAGCTCCTCGTTCAACCGTCCCTGCTCATCGCCCTGCTGGGAATAAGCCATCCCCAGGCCAGCGGCCAGGATGATAAAGATGCCGCTGGTCAAGAGGAGCCAGGCTTTTTTACTTAGCTTCAACAATGCCATATTTCACCCTTAGTTATATATGAAAGACAGAGTTCTCAGGTAATCAAAACCCAGTGCGACCGTGGCTTCTATCTGGGTATCGCCCGCGGAAGCCTCGATTTTGTATTTTCCTTCAGCCGCTGTGGGAGTCCAGCCGTCCTTAATCCACTGCTCCTTTGCAATATCATAGTCAACACTGGCAATTTCGGTGTATGTTAGATAATCGGGATCCTCGGGGTTAAGGTTGTAGTCCCGAAGGAATACTCTGAAGCTACCATCAGTCCCATAGCTCTGCCCGGTCAGGGTCACCCAGAGACTTACCACCACTGTCCCCTTAAGGTACGTGTCGCTGGTATAGGAGGCACTCTGCCAGTTCTGGTACTCCTCCAGCCCAAGACCTTCTGGTCCTCCATCGCTTTTTTTAACCCGGCGGCCCGGGGTACTGTCCCACTGGTCGTAGTTATACAAGGTAGTAGCAGTTGGTTGGGATTCATCCATGGGGAGGTCTTCCTGGGCAGCCGTATCTGTGGTAGGAGGAGTGGGATAGTTGTGCAGGTAATAGGTTATCGCTTCCGAAGCGGTGGGAATACTCAGTTCGGAGCTGTAGGTATCAGTGTCATAGGCGAAGTGGCAAAAGCCACCACTAAGAACGGTAACCCTGAATTCCAGCAAATGTCCTTCCGGAATGGTATGGTCCACATATAAAGTAAGCGTGTCTCCTCCCAGACCGGAGAGCCTGGTGACAGTAATGGGCACATCCATACCGTTGATGTTTATGGAGTATTGGGTTGAGGGGTTTTGGGGTGTCATTAAGCCAACGAACTCTGAATCGTAAAGAAGCCGCCAGCTGGCATGTTCGATTGCCGAGTCACCACTGTACTGCTCAACCGCCTTCTCCTCATGGGTCCGGGTAGCATTGAGCCCGGTGTTCATATGAGCCATGAGAGGGGCAATGGTCAGCCCGCCTAAAACCAGCAGAATAAGGACCGCGGGCAGTGCCTGCCCTTCCTCACCGGTTATTAGTCTGTTCAGGATACGTTTTATCACGGTTCCTGCTTTCATTTTTAGCTCGGCCTCGGAACAACCCCGTATACCCTGGTCTCGGTTTTCGTCTGCGAGCGGGAGCTCACGCTGGCAGTCACTATCAGGGTAAGCGTGCCATTTATAAACTGACATTTGGTCATCGCCGGGTCGGGGTCGATATACTGAGCTACGAGAGCGGTGTTAGCCGCTCCCCCATCGACGGAGTGGTTTCTTATGAGCCTCTTAAGACCGCTGCCGGGCATGGCTTCCAGGGTATAAGTAACCTGGTGCCCAACACTGGTATCCTCCTCGGTCCACGCCAGGACTAAAAATGCCGGCGGTGTCAGGTTATCAACGGTGACATTCTTAGCCATCTGGGTATCACGGCTGACCCAGTAACCGGCGTTCTGTACCTGGTTAACAGCCGTCATATGGTCATTGTTACGCTCGGTACCTTTGAGCACCTGAAATACGCTCATGTTGGCCCCGGCGGCGATAAGGGCTACAATTGCCACGGTCACTGTCAGCTCAATAAGGGTGAAACCCTTTTCACCTGGCTTCATCGGCTTACCTTGTGGCTCTCTAATGTGACCACTTCCTTATCATTATGCTTAATGGTTACGGTTATCTTCTGAATACCATCATCAGTGGCATGTACAGGCTCGGCACTAATCGTAACTGAATAACCGGAGTAGTCCTCGCTACCGGGAATCGGCGCCGGAGAATATTCCGTAGCATCGGTTACATAATCAAGAGTCTTAACATATTCCAGCTGGCTCCGGGCCAGGCATTCTGCGGTAGCCCGCTCATCAGCCGTGAAGGCTGCCTTAGAGGCGGTAGCCAGACCCCCCAGAAAGCTTGCCGCAATTATGCCCAGCAGGGCCAGGGCGACCAGGGTCTCAATAAGGCCGACCCCGGCCTCCTTTCCTCTGAAAATACCGGGGCTCTTAGCTGCTCTAAAAGCTTTCACTGTGTGACTTCCTTCCCGGACTAGGCCATCTGCCCGTAGACAGAATACATCGCCGAAAACATGGATAAGGCGATAAATGCGACTACCAGACCGATAATCAGCGTCATTGCGGGCTGGATGAGTCCGACGAGGGACTGCGTCTTATCCTCGGCCTCGGTCTCAAAGCCCCGGGCCACGGACAGCAGGGTATCATCGAGGTTACCGGTCTCCTCGCCGACTTTGACCATCTGTACCATCAGCGGCAGGAATATCGGGTTCTTTGCCATCGGTTGGGACATGCCCTCACCTTTAAGCATGTCCTCCCGAACATCACTGAGGGCCTTCGCCAGCACCCTGTTATTGCTGCCCTGGACAACGAGGGACATAATTTCGGGCAGCGGCAGGCCTGCCCGAAACAGGAGCGACATGTTCCGGCAGCAGCGGGCAAGCTCGTCAAGCTGGATAACCCGCCCCATCAGGGGTAACCTGAGCAGCAGCCTGTGCCACTGGTACTTTCCCGCCGGTGTCTTAACGTAGGTGAGGGCGGCAACAATAACACCCGCTGCTGCCGCCATAAGATAAAGCCCGTACTGTTGAAGCCCGCTAACGGCATCCAGCAGCATCCTGGTCAGCAGCGGCAGCTCGGCCCCCAGGGAGCTATAAAGGTCCGTAAAGGCCGGCAGGACAAAGGTGACCAGTACCCCTATCACGATAACGGCCACCACGGCAACAATGGCGGGATATCTTAAAGCGCCCTTCACCTCTTTGGCGGTAGTGTTTTCTCTCTCCATGTGGTCGGCCACCTGTCTCAGCACTGTCTCGAGACCCCCGGTTTGCTCACCCACACTCAGTGAGCGGCGGTAAACGGGAGGAAAGATTTCAGGATGCCTGTCCAGCGCCGTTGAGAGCCGGTGACCGCTGCGGAGGTCGGAGACTATCTCCCCCAGCACCCTCCTTAAAGTCCGGTTGGACTCCTGGCCCCGTAACAGTTCCAGGGAAGTAACGATATCGATGCCGGACTCGAGGAGCAGCGCCAGCTGCCGGGAAAGCATGATTATCGACGCCGGCTTTACCCGGTAGAGAGACGGAAACAGCTGCTCCCAGTTGAGAGTAAAAGCGGCTGCCGGTTTCAAGCTGAGGACCCGGTAGCCGTCATGTGTCAGGAGCTGCCCCGCCACCGCCTCGCTTGAAGCGGATACAGTACCTTTTACTACCTGCTTATTTTCGTTATAGCCCAGATAGTTATAATTCATCGCCTTTAACCGATGGAGAATATGTTACGCATCACCTCGGAGGGAGTGGTAATACCTTCTTTCACCTTGAGCATGCTATCACGCCACATCGTTACCATCCCCTCTTTCTGTGCCTGTGCCCGTATCTGAGTTGCGCCGGCTCCAGTAACCAGCATGCTCCTTATTTCATCACTCATCCGTAGGATTTCAAAAACGGCGGTGCGTCCCAGGTAACCGGTATTACTGCATGAGTTGCAGCCGCTGCCGTAGACGAATTCAGTCCATTCCTCCCCCAGTTCCCGGGAGTAAGCGAGCTGCTCTTCAACCGGGACGGAAGAGAGATACTGGCAGTGCGGGCAGACGCGGCGTACCAGCCGCTGGGCAACAACACCGATAAGGGCTGAGGAAACAAGAAACGGCTCTACCCCCAGGTCGAGCAGGCGGAAAAGAGCCCCTACCGAATCATTGGCGTGGACCGAGGAAAGTACCAGGTGGCCGGTGAGGGCTGACTGGACAGCGATACCGGCGGTCTCCGCGTCACGTATCTCTCCCACCAGGATGATATCGGGGTCATGCCGCATTATGGCGCGCAGGCCGGTGGCAAAGGTCAGTCCGGCACGGGGATTGACCTGAATCTGATTAATATCCTTAAACCGGTATTCCACCGGGTCCTCGACCGTGATGATGTTGCGCCCCTTGCGGTCGAGGTGGTTGACCGAGGCATAGAGGGTGGTGGTCTTCCCCGAGCCGGTGGGGCCGCTGCTCAAAATCATGCCATAGGGAGATTTCAGCATCCGCTCGTATTCCTCGGGGTTGTCCGGTGCAAATCCGACCTCGGCGAGGCTGAGGGCCGCGAATGATTTATTTAAAATACGAAGTACTGCCATTTCACCGTATGTCGTGTGGATAGTGGCTACCCTGACATCTATCTCTCGCTTTCTTACCTTGACTGAAAACTGGCCGTCCTGAGGATGGTGGTCGGCGATATTCATATTAGCCATAATTTTCAATCTGGAGATGAGGGGCGCATGGGCGGTTAAGGGTAAGGACATCGTCTCATGGAGCACTCCATCGATGCGGTAACGCACCCGCAGCCTGTTCTCCCCGGGCTCTATATGGATGTCAGAGGCCCGAGTCTTAACCGCTTCCTCGACGATGAGGCTTACCGCCCGGACCGCGGGTGCCCCCGTGATGGCTTCCGTGGAAACCCTTTCCTCGGTGCTTGGTGCCGGGAGACTAATCCGGCTGAACTCCTTCTCAATCTCACCATACGCCTGGTAATTACGGTCGATGGCTTCCCGGATTTCGTCAACAGCCGCTACCGCGGGCTTAATCTTGAGCTGGGCCCGGGCCGCCAGCGCCTCGAGCGCCAGCACGTCATCCGGCTCCGCCATCGCCACCTGTAGCGCGCTGTCTTTAATCGCCAGGGGGATAGCGTTATACTTTCTGGCTACCGGTCCGGGAATTAACCGCAGTGCTTCAGGCTGAACCTGGCAGGTATTGAGGTCGATGTAAGGAATATTCAACTGGTGTCCAAGCGCTATCGCCAGCTGCTGAGTGGTGATAACCCCTCGTTCCAGCAGCAGCTGGCCCAGCCTGGGCCTCTCCTTGCCATTGGTCAGCCCGCTTAGCTGCTCGGCGCTAACCAGGCCGGATTCAACCAGTATTTGGCGCAAGCCATCTTCTGACCGTGAAGAAACGCTCATGTCCTTAAACTTACCACCTGTTAACTACTCTCTTAATTCTAAGTAGGGGGCTCCCCCGTTACAATAGTACTTTTGGATTTGGAAGTTGGTATTTTAGTTCCCCTGTCCTGTATAATAGGCAAAGCTGCCGGCATATCTGGTTAAAGAGGGAGATGACCCTGGAGACCGTCAAGCATTACATTACCGGAATTCAGCGCATAAGATGCCTTCTGGGGGCGCTGGTCATTCTGGTAGTCTCGGATGGCCTGCTCAGCCACTTTCTTATCAGCCATGGCCTGGCGCGGGAAGGGAACCCGTTCCTGGAGCCCCTGGTAGGCGGGGTGAGCTTCCTGGTGATAAAAGCGGTGGGGGTATTCCTCTGTGCCCTTATCCTGTGGGATATCTACAAACGCTGGCCCCGGCTGGCCCTGGTAAGCACTTCCTGCTTTGTGGTCCTGTACGGGGGAATCGTGCTCTGGAACCTCGCTATCTTCTTTACCGCCCCGGTTTAAATATCCTTCCAATTACGGTTGACAACCATGGTCGCGGCCTTTATAGTGGGCACTAACAGTCTGTGGCGTTAGCACCAGGGGGTCGGTTAAGGTGCCGAAAACAGCGGAACCGGTTGCCATTGAGCGTTTAACCAGGTTGAACGAAAGCGGGCCTGATGACCTCTTTATCTGCTGCGCCAGCTTCGAAGACAGGTGTCTCTCCAGCATCTCAAAGATGAAGGTTGACTTCAGGACGAGGTTCGCCGTCATCTTCGTTATTGAAGAGCCGCTGTACAAGAAACAGGTTGACGACCACAAGTTCCGGCTGCAGGCCGAGCTCGCCAGGCGGAGCACCGAGGGGGCCTTCATCATTTCATGCCAGAGGGATGACCCGGCTGACGGACTCAACCAGTTCAAGCAGACCTGGAAGAAGTGCCAGCCCGGGTGCTCAGCGGAGTCCTTCATTACCATTGACATCAGCGGCTTTACCAAGATTTACCTGCTGGAGCTTCTTCATTACCTGGTAACCGAGCTGGAGCTGCCGCTCCCCCGCATCATCCACACCACCCAGGTATACCTGCCAACCCGGCTCACCGACGGCATTGCCCAGATTGCCACCATCCCCAGCTTTTACGGGCAGCTCTCATTAGATAAAGAGACGGTCCTGGTCCTCTTTCTGGGGTTCGAGCCCGAGCGCTCCCTGGCGGTATGGAAGCATGTCAACCCCTCCCGGACTATCGCCCTGATAACAAGCCCTCCCCGCGGCGGGAATCTCAACTACCTGAAATATGCCCGGGAGAATAACTCCTATCTCCTCTCCCAGCCCTCAGTGGAAGTGAGGGACGTGCCCCCTGATAGTCCGTATGGCGCCAGGCAGGTGCTGGAGACTATCTTTAATGAGACGAAGGGCTCGCTCAATATGGTAATCGGTCCCTTCGGGACAAAGCCGCAGGTCGTGGGTATGTTTCTTTTCTGTGCCGAGCACCCCCGCGTCCAGGTTATCTACTCTTTCCCGGTCAAATACACCCGGTCTTATCTGCGGCGTAAGCCCGGTTCCACCCTGCTCCTGCCCCTGGCAACACCGCTGGCAGTCTAGGCTGGGAGACCGGTAGTGTCCTGCTGCCGCCTGCCTGCTGCTTTTACCCCCTGTAGTCTTTACAAGTGGCGAGTTTAGCATTACTATAAAGCTATCGGGTATCCCTGAAGGACTGCTTAAGCAACCTTAAAACCAGAGGGGGTAAGGGTACTGAATAGAAATCTGTATACCTGGACCGGTCTCGGGCTGCTGCTTAGCGGCGGGCTGATATCCTTATCGGCCTACTTTATTCTCCTTGTGACCTGGCTCACAGCCTTGGGAATCGCCATGGTTGTCCTGGCGCTAATCTTCCTGGCTCTAGGAAGGACTATTCCCCGGCTTCCCCCTGAAGCCAGTGCCCTCCTCCTTGAGACCGGCATTAACAACATTGCCAGTATTGTCGAGGAGCTCGGGATTACTTCAAAGGGCGTCTACCTCCCCTCGTCACTGACCGGCGGCAGGCCGCGGGCTCTTATTCCCCTGCACTCCAATCCCTCACTGCCCTCAGTAGAAAGTGCCTTGCCCCAGCGGCTCATTGTCAGGTACGGGGCTGGCCCTGATGATGTCGGCCTGCTGTTGAGTACGGCGGGGACCGCGGCAGTGGGGATGCTGGAGTCGAGGCCGGGCCCTACCTCATCCGGGCTTGAATCGGCATTGACCTCCCTGTTTACGGGAATGCTGGGGGTAGCCGATAAAACGGGGGTTACTGTCAATGAGAATCATATCAGCGTCAGCATCGATAACCCCCGTATTGAAAACAGGACTACCTGGTTTCACCAGTGTTTGGGCGGGCCGCTGGCATCAATCGTCGCTTCCGTGGCGGCCGAGGCCTGGGACAGGCCGGTCACTATCAACCGGGAGGAGCACACTAAGGGGAAGTGCGCAATTGAACTCGAGGTGCTGGGTGAAGATATACAATAACTACATCCTTACGGTTGCCATCTTGCTGCTCTTAACCACCGTCATCTTGGCTGCCATGGGACAGACTTCGCTTGATATCTACTACACCCTCTATATTATTGAGGCCCTTATCGTTACCGAACTCTATGTATATTTTAATGCCAGGGCCCGTCGCGGACTGAGTCTGGTTAGCACCCTGCTGTTCGGGGGCTTTCTGGTTATTGTAGCCCAGCAGGTTATTAAGATACTGACATGAAAAGACTGGCGATAGCCCTCTCGATAGTAGTCCTGCTGATGGTGCTTTCCCCCTGCCTTTCCGGCCTTGCCCAGCCGGCGCATATCCCTCACCAGGACCCGGTGGCGGCCAGGGGGGCACCGGACCCGGCATCACTACTCCTCTTTTATGGCAATGTATTTGATATGGTGACTACCAGGCAGTACCAGGATGCTCAAACCATGCTCGAGGAGGTAAAGAGCGCCAGCATCCCGGATGAGCTGCGTTACATATTTGATTCGTACAACCGGCTCTCCGGCCAGCTGGTGACGGCGCTCAACGACCTGGAGATTCTTCTCGATGAAGCCTCAAACCTATTTGCCCGGCAGCGGGAGGGTGACGCCAGGCAGAGACTCAATGAAGCCGAGGCGACTGTCCGTAGCGCCCGGTTTCTGCTGGAGGACGTTGATGCTGCGACCACCGTCCTGGGTGAGAAAACGGGGGCTCTGGCGGCCGCGGCCGGTGGTGGGATTAAACAGGCCTACGAACGTCAGCAGCGTAATGTAGAGCGGGTCGGGCAGCTTATTACGGAGATTGACCGGCTTCAGGAAAGCCTGGGGCTTAATCCTCTGATGGCGGTCGAGCTCAGCTTTTACTACCCCACCCACCTTGAAGTATCGGTGCCGGAGACTGCCTATCCCGGGCTGCCTGTTACCATCAGCGGTGAGGTCAGCTCAACCGGTGACAGCATCGACCGCTCGGTGAGGGTGTTCCTGGACAATAACCAGGTGACTCAAGAGACAGTACAAGGTCAGTTTTTTATTGAGATAACTCCCCCCCCCCAGATCCCGGACGGGGAATACGCCCTTACCCTGGAGGTTGCTTCCCGGGGGCGCTACGCCGGCACTTCAAAAGACCTGATGGTTAATATCTCCAGAATTCCAGTACAGGTGGATATCCAGGCACCGTCACGTGTTGTCGTACCCAACCCATTTGATATAAAGGGCAGGGTATATCACGGTCAGGAGCCACTTCAGGATGCTGAGGTTCGCCTCAGCTTCGGGCAGTCTACCGTTACGACTAGAACCTTAACCGATGGCAGCTTTACGGCGACGATAGACACAGCCATTGACCTGTCTCTGGCCGCTCCTCGAGAATTGACCATAACGGTTCGGCCGGTTGAGCCATGGTATGCCTCTCGCCAGGTAAGGAGATGGATTTTCAGCATAAACCCGACCAGCATGGGTATAATGCTAATCGTCCTCCTCTCTCTGGGGCTGCTCTTGTTCAGCCGGGTCAGGACCAGCCGCCCCCGTCTGCGTGAGGAAGTGGTTATTCCTGAAGCCGGGCTGCGGGAAACGCCCGCTGTTACCTCGCCAGCACAACCGGAATCTGAGTTCACCGGTATTAAGGGGAGAGTGCTTGCGTCCTACCTGAGTGGACTTGAGGCGGTGGAGCAGGCTACCGGCATTTCGATGGAGCCCCATGATACCTTAAGGGAGTTTCTCAATATCATGCTCTCCCGGTTGCCAGCCGCTACTGAGCCTTTCAGGGAGCTGACCGCGGCCGCCGAGGTTGCTCTCTACTTTGCCCATGAGCCTTTTGAGGAGATGGCTGCCGGGGCGGAGCGGCTTGCCGCTACTATCAAAGAGGAGCTTAAGCGTGGAACTGCGTAGATTTCTGGGAATACTTACCGCGGCGGTGGTTATCATGCTGACCGCAGTGGTATGGTTTGCCCCGTCAGGTGAGGACTTCCGGGCGGATAACCCGTCCTGGAACGGCACCAGGGAGATAAGCTCCCTCCCCGGGGCGTTGCCGGTCCTGTCCCTGGCTGACCTCCCGCCGTCACCTAAGGGCGCAACGCTTATTCTTATCCCCTCCCTTGATTTCACCCCTGCCGAGCTTGAAGCCCTGGACAGCTTTGTTACCGGGGGTGGGACTCTTGTTCTGGCTGACGACTACGGCCACGGTAACCGGGTCCTGGAATATCTGGGGCTCGAGGCACGCTTCTCAGGGCAGGCCCTTCTTGACCCCCTGGCGTGCTATAAGAATAAGTGGTTCCCGCGGGTCTCGCGCATCATCCCCAGCCCGCTAACCGATAACACCGGGGAATTAGTCCTTAACCATGCCACCTGTCTCAGGGGTGTGGAAACGATTGATGCCCTTGCCCTCTCCTCCGTCTTCAGCTTCCTTGACCTGAACGGCAATGAGTCCAGCGATGAAGGTGAGCCCGCCGGCCCGCTGCCGGTAATCTCCCACCACGACCTGGGCAGCGGTGAGGTAGTCCTCATCGCCGACCCCAGCATCTTCATTAACAGCATGGATACCCTTGGAGGTAATGCCACCCTCGTTCAGAATATTGCCGCTATCACCACCTCCGGGCTTCTTATTGACCAGTCGCACCTGCCGCCATCAAGCCTGCACCGTGCCAGGGGCCTGCTGGCGGGAGTCCGTGGTTCCCTGGCCACTCCCGCGGGAGCGGTGGGCCTGGTGATAGCGGCACTGGCGATTACGTTAGTACCGGTATGGTATAAGAAAGGAGACCGAAATGACCGCCGCAAAGAAGGGGAAACAGCAGATACTGAATAGGATTACGGCCGGGGTATCCCGCGTCGTAATCGGCAAAGATGACATCAAGGAGCTTCTCCTCGTAGCCCTGCTGAGCCGGGGACATGTCCTTGTTGAGGGTCTTCCCGGCACTGCCAAGACCACCCTTGCCCGTACCTTTGCCCGGGTCATCGGCGGTAAGTTCCAGAGGGTGCAGGGTACGCCGGACATGCTGCCTGCCGATATTCTCGGTTTCCGTTTTTACCATTCTGACGGCAGCCCCGTGTTCATGCCCGGCCCCATTTTTGCCAACGTGGTGCTGGCCGATGAGCTTAACCGCACCGCGCCGCGCACCCAGGCGGCCCTGCTCGAGGCGATGCAGGAAGGGCAGGTTACGATTGAGCGGGAGACCTACCCCCTGGAGCAGCCGTTTGTTGTTATTGCCAGCCAGATACCCTATGGTGGGGTTGGGACCTCTCCCCTCAGTGATGTGCAGATAGACCGGTTTATGTTCCGGGTATGGAGCGGCTCTCCCACTGTTCAGGAGGAGGACCGGATTCTGGAAGATATCGACCGAATCTCAGAGGCGGAGGTCTCACCGGTAACCAGCCTTGCCGATATTCTCCAGCTGCAGCAGGAGGTGGAGAAGGTACATATCGCTGATAGCATCCGCCGCTATATTGTCAGTATCCTTGACAGCCTGCGCCGCCAGCCTGATTTGTTGGCCGGCCCCAGCCCGAGGAGCGGCATTGCCCTGTTTAAGGGGTCGAGGGCACTGGCCTTTATCCAGGGGAGGGACTTTGTCATCCCCGATGATGTAAGGCGGCTGCTGATGCCGGCACTCTGTCACCGGCTGAAAATCGGTGCCGAGGCCGAGATGGACAACGTTACCCCCGAGGCTATTATTAACAAGGTGGCCGGCGAGGTCCCAGTGCCCAAAGAGGGAGTGGCGGGCCCGGTTGGAGAAATAAGCAAAGGAACGAGAGAAACCGTAGAGATACCGGTTGCTGCCCCCGGGGAAGCGGTGGTGAGCGTGGCTGAAGAGACGGATGATGAGGTAGCCGGTGGGGAGAGCAAAGCCGGTGAGGAGGCACTTGCCGAGGTAAGGCTTCTTTCCGCCCGCGTTGAAGAAACCCTGGGCAAAGCCAGAGAGGCCCTGGCAAAAGCAGAAGGGCCTACCCTGAGCAAATTTAATAGATGGGAATGGGTGCTGATAGCCTGTGCCGTGGTCGTGGCGGTAGTTATGATTTGTGTAGGACTGGTCTCAATTAGCTAGAACCATGAACGTGAATAGATTGTCCGTTAGCTTGCTGTGCCGGATATACCTGCTGCTGCTTCTATTAGCGGCCGCTATTCTGTCATCCCTATCCTATGTACCCCTGGCGCTGGCCCTGCTCCTGGTGCTGCTCTTCATTACCCTGCGTCCCCTGGAGCCGGGACTGAATGTGGCGGTCATGGTAGGGGTGATATTTCTCTCCCCGCTGCTGCTGGAGCCATTTGCACGCTCGCTCACCGGTGCCACGCTGCTGCTGCCAGTGCTGCCGCGGCTCCTGGCGGTAATCGCCATTCTTCCCGCTATCTACTTTCTTGACGGTGCCCTGAGGGGGTATGCACCGCGTCTGGTCCCTGCCCCGGCGGTGAAGAGAAGACATACCACCCCTGTTTTCAGGGCGCTCCTTACCGCTGCGGTGGTGATGCTGCTGGTATCGCTTGTTATCAGTAACGGCGTCCTGCTGTTTACGGCCGTGGTGCTCGTTCTCTACCTGATGGTCACCCTGATACGGGTCCTCCGGACGATACCCGGACAGCCGGTTGCTGTTTCTACCACCGGCAGGAGGATTATTGCCGGCAGCACGGCCGCTATTTCCCTGGATGCCAGAAGCAGGGCGACGGTGGGCATGCACTGCCTGTTTGGTTCTCTTACCCCGTGGCTTGAAGTCACACCGCAGAGGTTCACCCTGACTGGAGACAGGGTAGAGCTAAACCTGACCGTTACCCCGCCGCTGGCGGGGCCGGTTTGCCCCCGGCTCCAGCTATCGGCTATCGGCCCCCGGGGGCTTTTCCAGGTAAATCAGCCAGTCGAGCCGGTGGCCCTGGAGGTAATCCCGAGGGCGAAATACGCGGAGTGGCTGGCGATAAAATTCCTGGAGCAGGCGGGAGCCGGTGGTGCCGTGCTGCCCGAGACAGTCCTGGTACCCAGAAGGGGCGTCGAATACTTCGGCAACCGGGGTTACCAGCCCGGTGACCGGCTGAAGGATGTAGACTGGAGATACAGCCTGAAACTGGGACAACTGATAGTCAAGGAATACATCGAGGCCGGTGAACAGGGGGCTATCATAGCGGCCAACCTTGCCGTCAGTGATGCCGAGGAGGCGGATAAGCTGGCCTTCAAACTGATAACGACGGCACTCACCCTGGCGCGGGAGGCAATACCCACGGCACTGGCAGTCTATAACCAGGAGGGGGTTGTCGTTACCACTGCCGCTACCGACCCCAGGGAGATACTGAAAGAGACACTGTCGCTGGTAAAGGAGATTACGCTGGTGGAATTTGCGCACCGCTTTCTGGAGACGCCGAACATCAGGAGGCTGAGGCAGAGCATCGCCCGGCTCGAACCGGCGACATCGGGGCCGGCACAGCGGCTGCTTGATATACTCAACTTTGAGTACCGGGCGATTGAGGAGGCGGCCAGAGACCATCCGGCGACCCGCGCCCTGTCGCTTGCGGCCGGGCGCTTACCACCGCCGGCGGTCATTATCCTGGTGTCCCAGCTAAATCACGATACTGAAGCCCTGATGGTGGCTACCGAGAGATTGTCCCGCCGGGGATTCACCACCCTGCCCCTGGAGAACCTCGGGCGCCCGCTGTCTGGTAACCCCCAGAGCCACGAGCCAGGTCACTTCACAATGTAGGTGATTCTAACAGTACCGTCGCCAGTCTCAAGGCTGGCGACGGTTGGTATTTGGGTTACTTCAGGGTCATACCTTGAGATATCAAGCCACGGCGGCATGCCGGTAATCCATACTCTGCCCTCCTGCATCAACCGCCAGCAGTACTCACCGTCAGCAAACGCCTCATCATCGGTCACCTGGTAATGGGCATCGCCTATCCTCTCCCTCACCAGGAGTAGCGATTTAAATCCCGGGTCAGCACCAACCTGAAGGCAGTACCTGTCCCCCGACCCATCGGCAATACCAGACCAGTCAAAGAGAGGTGTGGCATCCCCGGTGCATATGCCGTCTCGTGGGATAACACTCCCGCCAGCGGCAAGGGAGCTATCCACGGTGAAGAACCACGCCGGCAGCCAGCGGGAGCAGTAATTATCAATGTTACTATCAAGTCGGGAGAGGTCCAGCCATGACGGTATCCCGCCAAGCCACAAGAAGCCTCCACTTGCGCCACAGCGGATGGTTACCCGGAGCAGTGGTATTGACTCATGGCCAACCTTAATCTTGTTGCCCGGCATAAAGTGGAGCCTGGCACCCTTAACCGGCAGTAAGGGCAGCACCTCGTCATCGGTTATCACCACCGACCGGACCGCTACCGTTCCCCCCCCTGCTGCTTCCTCCGTTTCCCTTCCTGTCACCACCTCTGGCAGCTCGCTCGGCTCTTCAGAAGGTGGTGCCGGCGGTATCCTCAGCACCACCACAACCGCGGCAACCAGGAGCAACACGGTCACTATCACGGCAACGAGCCTGAGAACGGAGCCCTTCTCATGCAGCATGAATTATCCCCCAACTCCCTACATTATATAATATAGCTATATAATATAGCTATATGCCTCCTTTGGTTACATTTTAGATGATGAAATTCGCCCTATTGACAAATGGTACGTGTGGGCGTACAATCTGCGACTATAGGCAACAACTACCACGACAGGATGACAACAGGATTTAGCATGAGACCAGACGGGCTAGACTTAATCCCAGGATTCCTTATCACAGTGATATAACCAGGCGATGTCACGATGTCCTGGAGGTTGGCAGCCTGCCGGGAACGAGGTTGAAATGAACAATGTGAAACAGTTGATGATCATAGAGGAGCTTGGTGAGCACCTGCGCGTCACTAAAAGGACCATCTACCGGATGCTGAAGCAGGGCGCTATCCCGGCACTCAAGGTAGGCAGCAAGTGGCGGTTTGATAGAGAGACCATCGATAAGTGGCTGCGGCAGCAGGCGAGAGGGACCCGGCTCCGCATCCTGGTTGTCGATGACGACCCGATAATAGGACATCTCTTCAAAGAGGCCCTTGAGGGAGCGGGACATACCGTCGTAACCGCCTCTAGCGGGGCTGAGGGCCTGCAGTATGTAGAGCGGCTGGACCTCGACCTCATCTTTCTTGACCTGAAAATGCCCGAGATTGACGGTGCCGAGCTTCTGCGCCGGATAAGGAAGTTCAAGCCCGATGTGCCGGTAACCATCGTCACCGGCTATCCCGATAGCGAGATAATGGCGCGGGCTCTCGAGCAGGGCCCTTTTGCCGTTATGAAGAAACCGTTCGGCGTCGCGGATATCACCGCCGCTGTTAATCACGCCAGGAGAGAGACAAATTCAAACTAATCACTGGAGTCAAACAGGAAATAGCAGCCGCCTCTTCGGGACCAGCGGCGTCAGGGGCGTCGTCGGGCAGGACTTGACACTTGACCTGTGCCGGGGAGTTGCCCGCGCGGCCGGCACTATCCTTGCCCCGCATTCGAAGGTCTGTATCGCTACCGATACCAGGCTGAGCCGCGAAACTGTCAAGGACGCCGTCGTCTCGGGCCTGCGCTCCTCGGGTATTGATGTAGTTGACCTCGGAATTCTGCCCACCCCGGCGCTGGCCCACCTCACCCGGGAAATGGGTTTCGACAGTGGGGTGATGCTTACCGCCTCCCACAACCCCCCTGAGTTTAACGGTATCAAGCTTTTCAATAGGGACACCACCGGCTACAGCCGCGAGCAGGAGACGGAGATTGAAAATATATTCAGTGGGAAGAAGTTCCGGCTCACTCCCACTGCTGCCTTCAGCCGGAGCGGGGAAGCGAAGGAAAAGTACTTCCAGTCAATGCGGGAGCGCTTCCCCCAGACGCATTCCAACGGCGGCCTGCGGGTCGTTGTCGACCCCGGTAATGGAGCCGCTTCAGGATTTGCGAGCGAGCTTTTCTCCGCCGCCGGCCTCGAGGTAATACCCTTTAATGACAAGCCCGACGGCTCTTTCCCCGGCAGAGACCCGGAGCCGCGGGGAGACACCCTTCAGGGAACAATCGAATTTCTCCGGCAACAGGACGCCGACCTTGCCATCTGCTTTGACGGCGACGCCGACCGCGTTGTCCTCTGCGATAGGGAAGGCTTCCTGGGATTTGATGAGCTCATCAGCTTCGTCGCCCGGCTGGCGGTTGAGGAGAGCGGGAAGAAAAAGGTGGTGACCACGGTAGAGACGGGCAGACTTCTTGACATAACACTGGAAGACCTGGGGGTGGAGGTGGTGCGGGGCAGGGTTGGCGATGTGAATGTTGCCCATCTTGCCCGCGAGCTTGACGCCGCCATTGGCGTTGAGCCGGTCGGCGTCTATATCATGCCCGAGATTGGCTACTACCCGGACTCCATGTTTGCCGCCCTCACCCTCCTCCACCGCATCGAGAGGGCAGGTGACATCCGGGACTTCTTTAAATCTATCCCGCCGCTTTTCTCCGGAAAGAAGAAACTCTCCTGCCCCAACCATCTTAAGGCGGCGGTCATCGGAAATCTCACTGGTGACAGGGGTCTCTTCGGCGCCTGTGAGCTCAATACCCTGGACGGCCTCCGCTTTGAGCTTGATGATTCCTGGGTCCTCATCAGGGCCAGCGGCACCGAGCCCGCCATCCGGGTCAGCGCCGAGTCGCCCTCACGTGCTCAAACCGAAGCTCTCCTTGAGAAGGGCGCCCGGGCCGTTAAGGATGTTCTTGGAAAGGAAACACTATGAAAGCAGTCTTTCTCTGCGGTGGTGACGGCAGGCGGATGTTCCCCGTCAGCGAGGACAAGTTCCTCCTGGACTTCCTCGGGAAGACCCTCCTCGAGCACCAGCTTGAGCTGGCCGCGAGCGCCGGGCTCACCGAGTTTGTTATCGTGGGAAACTCCCGGAATATCGCTGCCATTGAGAGCGTTGTTGCCCGCACCCCCGGTGCCAGGACCGACCTTGCCATCCAGAAAGAGCGCCCGGGGATTGCCGGTGCTCTTAAGAGCGCCCGCCAGTTTCTCGACGGTGAAATCATCGTCGTCAACCCCAATGACATCTTTGAACTCTCCGCCTACACCGGTCTTCTCGAGGCCTACCGCGGTAACTCCGCCTCCTCCTACCTGGCCGGGTACGAGGTGAGCGACTACTTTCCCGGCGGCTATCTCGTGGTCGGTGAGGAGGGCGAGCTAAAGAATATCGTGGAGAAGCCGGGGCGGGGTAATGAGCCCTCCAACCTGGTAAATATCCTTGTCCACCTGCACAGCGACCCCGAGCGGCTCCTTAAATATATCGCTGATGTCCGCACCACCCGGGACGATATTTATGAGTGTGCTCTCGATGCCATCGCCCGGGACACCCGTCACATCAGGGTCGTCCCCTACACCGGCTCCTGGGACGCCATCAAGTACCCCTGGCACATCTTCGCCGCCGTGCGGCGCTTCCTCGACCGCAGCCAGGGATATATCTCGCCCTCGGCTGATATCTCCGATAAAGCCACCGTCGAGGGCAAGGTGATTATCTCTGATAATGTCAGGGTCTTTGAGAATGCGGTCATCCGGGGACCGGTATATATCGGCCCCGGCACCGTTATCGGCAACAGCAGCCTTATCCGCGAGTACAGCCACATCGGGGCGCGCTGCGTTGTCGGCTACTCGACCGAGGTCAAGACTTCCTACGTCGGGGACGACTGCTGGTTTCATATGAGCTACGCCGGCGACTCCATCATCGGCAGCGGCTGCTCCTTTGGCGCCGGCACCGTGCTCAGCAACTTCCGCTTTGATGAAAAGAATATCTCCGTTAAGGTAGAGGGCGAGCCGGTAGATACCGGCCTCGACAAGCTCGGGGCCATCATCGGTAATAGCTGCAAGACGGGTGTTAACGCCAACGTCATGCCCGGTATCAAGATTGGCTCCGGCTCCATCGTCGGCGCCCACGTCTGCTTGACCGAAGACCTCCCCCCCGGTAAGGTAGCCCGCGCCCCGGGCAACTATAAAGTAATGGATAACAAATGGGTGAAATAATCAACCACTTCATGCTGAAGGAAATCCTGGAAGACCCGCAGGCACTGCGCCGCGCCCTGGCGCAGGATAAAAAGCAGCTTATGCATATGGCGATGGATATCCTGCGGGCAAAGCAGGTAATATTCACCGCCTGCGGTACTTCACGGCACGCCGCCCTTATTGCCCGCTATGCCTTCTCGAAACTCGCCGGCAAGTTCAGCGACGTCATCATTGCCTCTGAGTTTGGCTATTTTGCCGATTCTATTGATAAAAATACCGTCGTAATCGCCGTCTCCCAGAGCGGTGAGACCGCCGATGTCATCGGGGGGGTGGAGAAGGCTAAAGAAAAGGGGGCCGCTGTCTTCTCGATGGTAAACGCCGCCGGTTCCTCCCTCGTCCGGATGAGTGATAAGGTGCTCTACCTTAACTGCGGGCCGGAGATAAGCGTTGCCGCCACCAAGTCTTTTGTGGCGCAGCTTGCCCTCTTCTACCTCCTGGCTTTCGCCATGGCCAGCCGTTTCGATGAGGGGGTTACGAAGATAGAAGCCATCGCCTCCCTGGTTGAGGACAATTTACGTAATAACGGGAAAAAGCTGCCCCCCCTCGCCCGGGAGCTCAAGGACAGAGAAGACTTTTACTACATCGGCCGGGGGATTAACTTCGCCATCGCGATGGAGGGGGCGCTGAAGCTGAAGGAGACCAGCTATATCCACGCCGAGGGCATGCCCGCCGGCGAGCTGAAGCATGGCCCATTAGCCCTGGTTGAGAAGGGGACACCGGTGGTAGCTATCTGCCCCGGGGACTATACCTTTGCTGAGACCCTGTCCAATGCTGCCGGGGCCGGGGCATGCGGGGCTTATGTCATCGGTGTTTCCGAGCGGTGGGAAGAGGCCTTTAATGAGTGGATTGAGATTCCCCGGGTTGAGGAAATCTTCTATCCTCTGGTGAGCATCATCCCGCTCCAGCTTCTGGCCTATCACCTGGCCATCGCCCGGGGCCTTGACCCCGACAAGCCCCGCAATCTGGCGAAGTCGGTAACGGTGACATAATGAATATCCTGGTAACCGGTGGTGCCGGTTATATCGGCAGCGTCCTTAATGAGGAGCTGGTAGCTCAGGGACACCGGGTTGTTGTCATCGATAACCTGGCCCGGGGGCACCGCGCTGCCGTTGTCCCCGAAGCCGTTTTCATTCAGGCTGACCTGGGGAATAGGGAAGCCCTGGAGGATGTATTTAAGCGTCACCGGGTAGATGCGGTAATGCATCTTGCCGCCGATACCTCAGTGGAATACTCGATGACCGCCCCGGGCCGCTTCTTTCAGAACAACGTGGCCTGCGGGCTCAACCTCCTGGAGTGTATGGTAAATTATGGCGTTGAGAAGCTGGTCTTTTCCTCCAGTGCTGCGGTCTATGGTGAACCTGCTGAGCTCCCCGTCACCGAGGCGGCCCCTTTAAGACCGGTAAATGCCTATGGTGAGTCCAAACTGATGTTCGAGCGTGTCCTGCCCTGGTATAGCGAGGCCCACGGACTCAGGTCTATTTCACTGCGCTATTTTAATGTCGCCGGTGCCAGCGGGTGCTTCGGCTCCGACCACAATCCCGAGACCAACCTTATCCCCATTGTTATCCGGGTGGCCGCCGGGCAGGCGGAGTCCATCCCCGTATTCGGTACCGATTATGACACCGGGGACGGAACCTGTGTCAGGGACTATATCCATGTACTTGACATTGCCCGGGCCCACGTCCTGGCCCTGGACCGCCTCGAGGAAAATGCGGGGAATTCAACCTATAATCTCGGTAGCGGGGTGGGCTGCTCGGTTATGGAGGTAATCGAGGCCGCGAGAAAGGTCACCGGCAGTGCCATTCCGGTGAAGGTCTGCCCCCGCCGTTCCGGGGACCCGGCAGTGCTGGTAGCGGGTTCAAAGCTGGCAGAATTAGAGCTGGGATGGAAGCCCCGCTACCCGGAGCTTGAGAGCATTATCGGGAGTGCCTGGCAGTGGCAGCAGGAACACCCGGAAGGCTATGGTGATGACTATGAGACATCTACCCCTGCAGTCCGGACTCAGGAGCGAAGACAGGGGGTCTCGAGACAGTGAGCCAGACTCGACAAACGCAGCCTAAAGTTATCGCGGCGATTCCCTGCTTTAATACCGCCCCCTTTATTGTGGATGTGGTCTCCAGAGCCAGGAAGCATGTTGATGAGGTCATCGTAATAGATGACGGCTCACACGATGGCACCGCCGAGGCGGCGAGAGCCGCCGGGGCGCTAGTTATAAATCACAGCCTAAACAGGGGCTATGGAGAAGCTATCAAGTCCTGCTTTGAGGCAGCGAAGGCAAACGCCGCCGGTGTTCTGGTTACCCTCGATGGCGATGGGCAGCATAATCCCGATGAGATTCCCCTGCTTCTAGCTCCAATTATCCAGGGAGAAGCAGACCTGGTAATTGGCTCTCGCTTCCTCACCGAGGAGCATAACATGCCTCGGTATCGCAGGTTCGGCATCGGTGTCATTACTTTCCTCTGGAACTTCGGCTCGAAAGTGAAGGTATCCGATGCCCAGAGTGGCTTCCGGGCTTATGGCAAAGAGATATTTAAAACCCTTCCCCTTTCTGAGAAGGGAATGAGTGTCAGCATTGAGACTCTGGAAAAAGCCAGGAGAAAAAGAGCTACCATCAAGGAAGTCCCCATCTCCTGCTCCTATGTGCCATCAACCCTTAACTTTGGAGCAATCAGGCATGGACTTGGCGTAGCTTTATCAGTAGTGAGGATTCGGTTTAAAAACAAGTGGCTGGGAAGGTTAAAGGGAAGAGATACTTAAGATTATATTAAAGAAATACTGCAGGTGTTCAAGTGGAATATCTAAATGGTAAAAAAATATTAGTCACCGGTGGGACTGGCTCCTTTGGTAATGCCTTAATAGACTATCTGGAAGATATTGATGTCAGTATTATCGTTTATAGTCGGGACGAAAAAAAACAGCATGATATGTATATTTCCAAGGGGGGAAATAACATAACATACGTTATCGGCGATATTAGAGATAGACAGAAATTGATCTATTCTATGCGGGACGTGGATTATGTCTTTCACGCAGCTGCACTTAAGCATGTCCCAACAGGCGAAAACTTCCCGGAAGAAGTAGTCAATACTAACATACTTGGCACCAAAAACGTTATCGAGGCGGCTGAGTACTGTGGTGTTAAAAAAGTAGTTACATTAAGCACGGATAAGGCAGTTTATCCAATAAATGCTTATGGAATGAGTAAAGCACTTGCTGAAAAGATCGTCTCAGCCCACAAAGGGAAGACTGTGAACGTGTGTCTAAGGTACGGAAATGTTTTGGGATCTCGAGGGTCGGTTGTACCTTTGTTTTTGAATTTTATCAACCAGAATAGACCTCTTACGATAACCAATCCGAACATGACCCGGTTTCTCGTGATGCTACCGGAGGCAGTCAAGCTTGCTTTGAAATGCCTCCACGAGGGCAATAATGGTGATCTATTTGTAATAAAGTCGCCTGCTTGTAACATCAAAACTCTCGTAGAGGCGTTGGAGCTTCATTTTAAAAAAGAATTCACCAAGAATATCATCGGCATTAGACCCGGGGAGAAGATGAATGAGGTGTTGCTCACAAGCGACGAGGTTCATAGGTCTGTAGTCGAGCATGATGAAAGCGTTATCTACGTAAAGATACCTCCTCTGAACAAGCACCTTGGCGATTATTATTTCTCTGGTGAGGATTATCGGGAGTCTGAACCTTTCACATCGGCTAATACTGAGCAGTATGGTGCAGAGCAGACCCTTAAAAAGATAAGGGAGGCTGGGTTGCTATGAGGATAGGAATAACGGGATGGGAGGGGTTCATCGGCTCCTATCTGAGAAAGAGGCTAGAGGATCCAATATTATTCCAAGGAGATCTAAGGGACCTGGACAAGGTCAAGGGATTCGTTAAGGATTGCCAAAGGATATATCATCTCGCGGGGTTGAACAGGGAGAAGGAGGGCAAGATCCTGGAAAATAATATCCATGCCACCGGTAATCTGATTCTGGCCTCAAAGCTTCAAAATAATCCTGAAATCGTCTTCCCCTCTTCCCAGCAAGTTGAATGGAACCCGGACTCTGAATACGGACTTACCAAATCGATTGAGGAAGAAATTGTGAAAAGGGCAAAGAATTGGTGTATATTCAGGATACCTAACGTTTACGGACCGGGCGGGAAACCGTTCTACAACTCTGTTGTTGCGACTTTCACCTACCAAATATCACATGGACAAGAGGTGACCATCAGCAATTCTTCTGATACCAGGGAGTTCATTTTTGTAGAAGATCTCGTTGATGAACTTATGAACCCGAGATTCTCCGAGTATGTCCATCCTAAGGGTGAAGTGATGAGCATAGGCGAGATACACGAGTATTTGACCTCGAGGCTTGGGGAGCATAAGAAGCTGAAGAGATGTCTTGACTATTACTATGATGGAGAATGATCATGTATCCTCTTCATAAAAATGAGACAGGTTCCTTTCAGGAACTTGCACATTCTGGCGATGTTAAATTCGGCCAACTCAGCATACTTACTGTCAATCCCGGATGCATCAGGGGAGGCCACTATCACACCAAGAAGGAAGAATGGTTCTGCTGCATACACGGAAATTGTGAGTTGAGGTTGAAGAATGTTGAGGACAGGTCGAAGAGAACCGTTATCCTAGATGAGGCAAATAAGGAGTTCGTAGTGGTTAAGCCGTACGAGAACCACGTTGTGGTGAATCCCAGCGATTCGGAGGAATGCGAATTGTTGATTATTATAAGCGAGGAATACAATCCAAGGGATCCGGATACATTCAAGCATGAGGAGTAAGTGGTTTGTAATGGAAAAGATCAAGGTCATGACTATTCTCGGAACCAGACCAGAGATAATCAGGCTGTCGGAAATAATGAAGAAATTGGACAGATACACGGATCATGTGATTGTTCATACTAATCAGAACTACGATTACGAGCTCAATCAGATATTCTTCGATGAGCTTAAACTAAGGAAACCCGATTATGTATTAGATGTCAAGGGAGAGACCATAGGTGACCAGATAGGGAACATTCTGGCACAATGCGAAAAGGCGATATTGAAAGAGAAACCCAATGCGATTCTAATCTTGGGGGATACGAACAGTACTCTCTCCTGCATTATAGCAAAGAGGCTGAAGATTGTCGTGTTTCATATGGAGGCCGGGAACCGTTGCTTTGACGACAGGGTTCCGGAGGAAATCAACCGAAGGATCGTGGATCACACATCCGATATTAACCTATGCTACACAGAACATGCACGGAGGAATCTATTGGGAGAAGGGCTCGATTCACAATACGTTTTCGTTATCGGTTCCCCGCTTACTGAAGTTTACCATGTGAATGCGAAAAATATTGATGGATCGAAGATACTTGAAGATCTTGAATTGGAAGATGGTAAATATTTATTGGTCAGCATTCATCGGGAAGAGAACGTGGACAATGAAAGGAACTTTCGCTCGATAATTGAATCCCTGAATATTCTGGCTGAGGGGTACCAGATGCCTGTTATTTTCTCAACACATCCACGTACGAAAAACCGTTTGAAGGAGTTGAACCTCAAGATCAATAAGAGAATCATTTTCAAGAAGCCTTTCGGTATGTTTGATTATATCAGGCTCCAAAAGGGAGCGCTCTGCAACCTCTCAGACAGCGGAACTATACATGAGGATGCCGCAATACTCGGCGTGCCGGCTGTAAACGTGAGGGAAAGCAACGAGAGACCTGAAGTATACGATACTGGTAATGTTGTTATGACAGGGGTCGATCCGAGAACAATCGTGATTTCTGTGGAGATGGTGAGAAGTCAGGTCGATGCGGGTGTGAAATTTGACAGTCCGTACGATTACAAAGTTGAGAACTGTTCTGATAAGGTGGTCAGACTGATCATTGGACTTCATAAGATAGTTTCGAAGAGGAAGTATTATCTCTAGGGTGAGATCTTAAATATACTTCTCGTTGTAGATAACTTCAGGCCCGGAGAGGTCTACAATGTCGGTAGCAAAGAGGAATGGGAGCATGAGATAAAATATGTCTCCGATCTTATTCTGAAATGCTTGGGTAAAAACGATTCCAGAGTCACCTATAAAGAGGCAGAGCCTTTCACTACCAGGGTCAAGCACATGGACTTCTCCAAAGTCAGGAGGGATTTGAACCACGACTCCAAGATGCCGCTGGAAGAGGGAATACCAAAGGCAATTGAGTGGATGAGGAAGGTTTATGGGTTTGAGCAGTAGACAGCGAAGCATTTCAATGGAGAAAAGTTGAAATTAGCTTTAGTGAATCCTCCCCAGTCTACCAAGTATGCTCAGCCCCCGATGGGACTAGTCATAATAGCCGCTGTGCTGGAGAGGGAAGGATATCAGGTATCGGTAGTAGATGCCAACGCTTTGAAGATTGAGCCAGAGAGCCTTACCCCCTATGTAGCTGATGCCGATGTGGTTGGACTCACCGCCATGACCCCCACTATAAGTGCTGCCACCAGCATCGCACGCCAGCTAAGACAAGCCAACCCCGGTTTAACCATAATTCTCGGGGGTGCCCACGCTACATTACTGCCTGAGGAAACGTTGAGTAGCGCTCCTGAAGTAGATGTAATAGTCAGAGGAGAGGGTGAGAAGACTGTTATCGAGCTGCTCCGAGCTTTGGAGCACAAACAGCCGCTGGATGATATCCCGGGCATCACCTACAGAAAGGATGATGGGATTGTTAGCAATCCTGCAAGACCCACGAATGTTGATTTAGATTCCCTCCCTTTCCTTGCCTACCACTTGCTCCCATGGCAGAAATATAAACCCCATCCTCCCCACGGTCGAGCCCTCCCGTTTGCTGCTATCATAACAAGTCGTGGCTGTCCCTATCACTGTGCCTACTGTTCAAAGCCTATCTTCGGCAGTAAATTCAGGGCACAGAGTCCCGAGAGGGTTATTGAGGAGATTGCTTATTATCAGGAAAAATTTGGCGTAAAAGAGGTTGCCTTCTATGATGATGTCTTTACCTTGAATAAGAAGAGGGCCTACGCTATAGCTGGTGGCATAATAAAAAAGGGGCTAAAAATACACTGGACATGTGAAACGAGGGTCAATCTGGTAGATAAGGAATTGCTGCGTCACATGAAGCAAGCGGGCTGCTATGCCATTGCTTATGGCATCGAATCAGCCTCACAAGAAATACTGGATGCCATCCACAAGGACATTACCTTAAAGCAAGTAGAAGAAGCAGTCCACATAACACGCGAGGTCGGCTTGCAAACCATAGGTTATTTCATGATTGGTTCTCCAGGGGAGACCCCCGAAACTATCCACAAGACCATACAGTTTGCTAAGAAGTTAAAACTTGATTTTGCCCAGTTCGCTATCACCACACCTTTTCCCGGCACTGAGTTATATAACTTATATCTCAAGAGCAAAAAGAACATCGTTCCATGGGAAAACTTCGTCTATGAAAGAACTGGAAGTAAGATAGCAACCCCGGTGTTTGAAAATGATGAACTTAACAGGACCGACCTTCAATATTGGGCAAGAAGAGCATATAAAGAATTCTACCTGCGTCCTTCCTACATCTGGCAGCGAATTCGGCAGGTCACTTCTCTAGGAGATTTAAGAGTTAACATTAAGGGTTTCTCCATGCTCCTGGGGAATATAATACCCGTGCAAAAAGGAAAGGCATGAACATCCTCTTTGTCCATGAAGTCGATTGGCTCAATAAAGTTGTGTTTGACATACACAGCCTTTCGGAATTGCTATCACTCCGAGGACATAAGGTCTATGCTATCGATTATGAAAATACATGGAGCAGGGATGGATTCCTTGACCTTGGCAGTCTAAAGACAAGGGAGTTTGATGGAGTATGCCGTGCTTTGCCGGGAGCGTCAGTATGTTTAAGACGTCCTGGCTTTATCAAAATACCTGGCTTGAGCCGTTTATCTGCCGGTTTTACTCACTATCTGGGAATTCAGAAAATTGTCAGGGAAAAGAATATCGATGTTGTTGTGCTCTACTCCATTCCTACCAACGGGTTACAGGCTATCCATATAGCCAGGAAGTTCGACATTCCTGTAGTGTTTCGCTCTATAGATATAGTCAACCAGCTTGTGCCATATCCTGCCCTGCGTCCTATAACCAAATTTTTAGAGAAGAAGGTATATTCTAAGGTAGATATGATTTTAACAATTACCCCCAGGCTATCTGACTATGTAATCGAAAATGGGGCTGAGAAACCCAGGGTAAAACTGCTGCCAGTGTCAGTGGATACGGGACTATTTCATCCCTCAGATGATTTCGCCAAACTCCGCCAGAAGTGGTGCTTTAATGAAAAGGACCAGGTCATCGTCTTTATCGGCACCCTGTTTGACTTCAGCGGACTTGATGTCTTCATCCGCCAATTTTCTGAAGTTCTAGAACGTGTTCCAGAAGCAAAGTTGCTAATCGTGGGTGATGGCCCCCAGAGGCAAAAACTGGATAAAATCATCAGTGAACTGGGCTTGCAGAAGCAGGTCATCATAACCGGCTTCCAGCCTTACAACACTATGCCCCAGTATATAAATCTTGCCGCTGTATGTATAAACACTTTCCTCATCACCGATGCCACCAGGGATATATTCCCCGGCAAAACAGTGCAGTTCCTGGCTTGTGGCAAGGCACTCATAGCCACTGCCCTGCCAGGTATGATAGCTATGATACCCGGCGAGCAACAGGGCGTGGTATATACCCACAGCACTGATGAAATGATAATGGAGATAATCTCCCTGCTCAAATCAACCGAGCGCAGGCAGCAACTGGAACAGGCTGGCTTGAACTATGTGACTCAGGTGCACAGCTATGATAAAATTTCCCAGCAGCTTGAGACAACACTCAACAAATTGGTGCCCGGAAGCAAATCATAGTGAAAGTGGTCTTAATTAACCCTGAACTTAAAACCTGGAGCCCTAATGTATGGGCTCCCCTTGGCATAGGCTATATCGCCGCTGTATTAGAACAAGAAGGCTGCGAGGTGGAAATCACCGACCTGAACGCAGAGAAGGTAAATGACAGGAGCATCCAGAAAAAGATAGCGAATGCCGATATTGTTGGCTTAACCGGGATGATCACGGAATATCACGAGGCCTTGAGGCTGGTCGATATCGTCAAAAGGGCAAACAAGGAGACAAGAATAATCCTGGGGGGGCCTCTAGCCACAACAATTCCTCGAGAACTGCTACAAGTCTCTCAAGCTGACTTTATAGTTATAGGAGAAGGCGAAAGAACGATAGTCGAACTTATTTCTAGCATAAGGAATGGCGACAGCCTTGCTAACGTCAAAGGAATCGCATATAGAGATGGTGACCGAGTCAACATTACCGAACCAGCCGCGCCCATCGCCAACATAGATACCATCCCTTTCCCGGCAAGACACCTTCTGGATATGAACCGGTACCTTAAAAACCACTTTGAGAGCTTCGGCTTCAATGTCAAGGAGTTCGGCAAAATTAAAAGCACCAACTTAATCACCAGCAGAGGATGCCCTTACAATTGCACATTCTGTTTCAAAGATATGTGGGGTTACAAATGGAGGGGGCGAAGCCCGGAGAACATCGTTGAGGAGATGGAATTATTGTACCGGAGGTATGGTGTAAATGGGTTCTTCTTTAATGACGACACCTTTGTTCTTGATAAAAAGAGAGTCCTTGAGTTCTGCCAGTTGCTAAAGGAGAGAAGTTTAGATGTGGTATGGTACTGTAACGGGCGAGTAAATCTCATGACGGACGAGATGCTCAAAGTCATGCATAATGCCGGGTGCCGGGGAATTGCATACGGCATAGAATCAGGAAATCAGCAAATACTGGACTCAATGAGGAAGAACATAACCCTGGAGCAAGTAAGAAGGGTGCTTAAATGGACAAAAGATGCCGGAATCAATGCATGTGGGTACTTTATGATTGGGATGCTGGACGAGACCAAAGCCACTATCGAGGAAACAATAGCTTTCGCCAGAGAGCTGGATTTGGATTTCTATGGCTTTTCTATGACAACGCCGCTTCCGGGAACTGAACTGTATAACACCGTCATGGAAAGAGGGCTGATGCAACAAGACAAGATGCACTCCCTTGGAGAATGGGGCCTTCACACCAATGCGAATCTAACTCAGGATTGCAGCGACGGTGATCTGGCTGCTTTTGGAAATGAGGTTTTTAGAGAATTCACTCTTAAGAAGAGGTTTGGTAAGTACTATATCTTCAACCCGAACTTCTTGAGCGCGGCAGTTAGGACTCTTCTGTCGCTGCGGAATAAAGGACAAGCGCGGGAACTGGCTGCCAAGGCCAGGGGTGCTGTTAGCTCTTACCGGCATAAGGCTTGAGAATTGAAAATCTTGCAGGTGGTCAATTTCTTTTCCCCGCTACATGGTGGAGGGTCTATTGAAGCTGCTTATCAGCTATCAAGAGCCCTGGTGCGACGGGGACAAGAGGTCATGATATACACCAGCGATTTTGAACTGGATCAGGAATATATAAATTATCTATCCGAAGTAAAGGTCTATCCATTTCATAACTGGTTGAAGTTGGCCGAATTATGTCTAACGCCAGCAATATTTAGAAAGGCAAAAAGGGAAGTAAGTAGTTTTGACATAATTCACTTGCATAATTATAGAACCTTTCAAAATATAGTGGCCCATCACTATGCGATGAAGTATGACATCCCCTATATATTGCAAGCTCACGGCTCCCTCCCCAAAATAATGGCTAAACAGAGATTGAAGCAAGTATATGACAACATATGGGGATACAGGTTGCTGAAAGATGCCTCAAAGGTAATTGCTCTTACCGAGATGGAAGCTGAGCAATACAAAAGTATGGGCGTAGCAGAGGACAAAATTGAGATTGTTCCTAACGGAATTGATTTATCTGAATTTGAAAACCTCCCGCCAAGAGGAGAATTTAGAAAAAAGTGGAATATAGATGACAGCCAGAGAATAGTCCTCTATCTGGGCAGGATACATAAAATCAAGGGACTTGACCTCCTAGTAAAAGCATTCGCAGACCTGACCAAAAGACTAAGTGCTATCAGATTGGTTATTGCCGGTTCTGACGATGGATACTTGCCAGAGTTGCAAAAGCTGATAAGAGAATTGAAAATTGGAGAGAAAGTCCTTTCCACCGGCCTTCTTTACGGAAGAGATAAATTGGAGGCGTATGTTGATGCCGATGTATATGTTTTGCCTTCTATCTATGAAATATTTGGAATCACAGTCCTTGAAGCACTTGCCTGCGGCACCCCAGTAATACTGACAGACCGATGTGGCATAGCAGATGTAATCAATAGTCAGGCAGGGCTTGTTGTTCCTTATGATAAAGACCAGCTAAGCAACGCAATCGGGTATATGCTGAATGATGATAAAAGAAGGCAAGACCTCAGCAAGAAGGATAAGCTACTGGTTCATGAGCAATTTGACTGGGCAAAAATAGCCGGGCTGGTAGAAAATGTATATTTAAAAGCTGTTTATCATCAAGAAGTTGAGTCGTAGAAGTTGAGTATGGAAAGAGGTTCCCAGAATATCGGTATAATTACTTTTCCTATATCCGAGGCAGGCAATATTCCACTATCAAACCTCGTAGACATAGTTTGTTCTCTCTCAGAAGACCTTTATCTCATCACAGGAAATGAGGGATATAAGTTTTTCAGAGAGGATAGAAGGATTCATACATATGAAATAGAACATGGAAAAGGAACGAATATATTTACAAGGAGTTTGAGATATATTTATACGCAATTGAGAATTTCATGTAAGCTAGCAGAGGTAACAAGGAATGTAGATTTGTGGATTTTCTTTATCGGTGGAGAAGGCTTATTGCTGCCTATGCTGATTGCGAAATTGTTGAGGAAAAATGTTGTAATAGTCTCAGCAGGTTCCGGATTCAAAGTTGCCCGAGCTCAGAAAGACCCTCTCGCTAGGGTATCGGCTCTTTTGCAAGCTATCAATTATCACTTAGTAGATCAAATCATACTGTATTCAGAAAGGCTTGTCGAAGAGCATGGCTTGCAAAAATACAAACGCAAGATTTCAATAGCGCCAAAGCATTTTCTTGACTTTGATACGTTCAAGTCGAAAAGAGGATTTAATGAGAGAGCGAATTTAGTCGGTTACATAGGGGCTTTAAGCAAAGCAAAAGGGATTCCGAACCTTCTTGAAGCCATCCCAAAAGTGTTAGAAAAGGAAAATAGGATCGACTTTCTAATAGGAGGCGATGGGCAATTCCGGGACAAAATTGAGCAATTTCTGGGTGAGCAGAATTTAAATAACAAGGCCAAATTTGTCGGCTGGATTCCGCACGATGAGCTCCCAAACTACCTGAATGAGCTAAAATTGCTTGTTTTACCTTCTTATACTGAAGGTCTCCCTAATATCATGCTGGAAGCAATAGCTTGCGGCACACCAGTTTTAGCTACTCCGGTCGGGGCTATCCCTGATGTGATAAAAGATGGAGAAACAGGTTTTATTATGGAAGATAATTCGCCTGAATGCATCGCCCAAAACATTATCAGGGCTTTGAACCATCCTAACCTCGACCAGATAGCTAAAGCTGCTCGAAAACTGGTAGAGAAAGAATATACCTATGAGGCAGCAGTGGAGAGATACCGCGGCATCCTGGATAGCCTTTTGATGAGAGCAGAAGATGGCTGAGCGAGAAGTAGGCTTATCACCAGTTAAGTGGCTTGGTATTATAACCGCTATAATTGCTCTCACCAATATCGCTGTTCTTCTGGATATCCCCGTTTTAAGGCAAATCTTTGGCTTTCTTTTTTTAACTTTTGCCCCCGGCTTCCTTATCCTTCTCATTCTAAAACTAAATAAGCTTGACTTAGTAGCACGATTTGTGTTATCGGTGGGGCTCAGCGTTGCCTTTTCCATGCTCTTTGGATTATTAGTAAACAGCTCTTTGCTTGCCATTGGTTATACCAAGCCTCTATCGACTGCCCCCCTGCTGGTCTCATTTAGCATCGCATTATTTATTTTAGCTGTTGTCGCTTATGTTAGAAACAAAGATATTACCCTCCCCTTCTCCAGTCTCAAGTTAACCAGCACAGAGAAGACCTTTCTAGTTATACCTTCACTATTTCCAGTGCTAAGTATTTTGGGAATGCGCATCATGAACACAACCAATAACAATGTGCTCTTGATGTCTCTGCTTTTTATAATACCGGCTTATATTATCTTTATGTGTTTTTCAGAGGATAGAATCCCCCAAAGGGTATATCCTGTTACCATACTAATGGTTGGGGTAGCCCTTACACTCATCTTCTCACTGAGGTCAACTCATATTATGGGTGCCGATGTACATCGGGCATATTATTTTTTCCAGATAACTTCCCAAAGTTTGCACTGGAGCGTTGTGGAAAATAGCCTCCTAAATGCCTGTTTAAGCATCACGTTGCTACCTTCCATAGTTCAATCCATACTTAACATAAACGGAGAATATTTATTCAAGGTTTTTTATTCGTTGATATTTGCCATTGCCCCACTATGCGTATATAGCCTGTCAAAAAGGTATGTTCAGGAATTGTATGCCTTCTTAGCCTCTGTTTTCTTTATGTCGCAAATCATGTTCTTACAGAGTGCCTATAGCCCACGCACTGTCCTTGCTATATTCTTCTTCGCCCTGGCTATGATGGTATTACTAGATATTGAACTAAAACCAATGCATAAATCACTGCTATTCATCATTTTTATGACATCTGTAACCGTCTCTCATTACTCAGCAACATATATTTTCTTTTTCTTGGTGCTCGGCGAGTTCTTGGTCTTGCTAATAATGCAAAAAACCCTGAAAACCGGTAGGGATGGGGTATCTAAGGGGTATGATGTTACGCCACCGGCTTTAATTGTCGGCTTGTTCTTTATTATTATCTTCTTCTGGTATGGTCTAATAACAAAAGCGCCTTTTACCGCAGCTGCAAACTTCATTAAGGGTACATTTGTTAATCTACAGGAATTTTTCATCTTTGAATCAAGGGCCGGTGGCAATGTGCCAGCAGTCCTTGGTGAAAATATTATGTATAAGGGAATCCCGCATAAGATAGAATTTGTTCTCACCTGGATTATCTTTGCCTTCATCGCCATAGGAGCATTAACTATGCTGAGGAGGGTTATATTTAGCCATAACTCAAAGAGACTAAAGCCAGGCCCGTTAAAGGCAAATTTTCAATTGGAGTACCTGGTAATGACACTGCTATGTGGCGCACTTTTGGTGGCCATGGTGGCGTTGCCTGGCGTGGGGGCGCTTTATGGGACTCAAAGAGGCTATGCTCAAGCATCGGTCATTCTATCTGTCAGCTTTGTTGTAGCCGGCATAATATTATCAAAATATATCAGGGTTAAGCCTTATTTACTTATATTGCTGGTATTGATACCATACTTCCTCTGTGTGAGCGGACCAATGTATCAAATATTTGGTTACCCAAGGGACATCACCTTGAATTCAGAGGGTTCTCGATATGATCGGCATTATATTCATGAGCAAGAGAGTTGCTCTGCCAAGTGGCTGCGGGACAATGCCGAGCTAAGAAATACGATGATATATACTGATTACGTAGGGAGGGATAGGCTGAGAAGCCAAGCTCTGATTTTGCGCCCCATGGATGCGGCATCACTTCTCCAGAAGGATAAGGAAATAGGTGGATACATCTATTTGAGATACTATAATGTCGTTAACGGCAAATTATTAGATGGGCAAGGTAGAGAGCATGATATAATAGAATTCCGGGATAAGTTTGAGGGGAAGAACATGATTTACAGCAATGGTGGCTCACAGATATATAGATGATTGCTGATCTTATAATATGAATACAACATCGGACAGACCCCTCCAGAAGTTCGCCAAAGATGTTTCGGTTATAGGAATTGCAAACCTTCTCGTAGCTTTAAGCGGGCTGATTACGTTACCCCTTTTAACCAAGGTGCTGGGAGCCTACGATTACGGGATATGGGTTCAGGCTAATGTGACGATAAGCCTTGGCATGACTGCTACCGGACTCGGTCTGCCTTATGCTATGACCAGGTTTCTGCCTGCTAAGACAAACAAGGATGAAATACAAGAGGACTTTTATTCTGTATTTTCCCTTGTATTCCTTGCCAGCTTGATTATCTCATCTTTTCTAATCATATTTGCTGATTTCATCGCGGGAGCCATTTTCGATGGTGCTACCCAAATAGTAAGGGTAACCGGGGCTATTATCCTGATATGGTCGTTAGATTGGGTATGTCTAAACCTTTTCAGAGCTTTCCGGCAGATGAAAATGTATTCCATTTTCATGGTTGCTGACAAGTATGGGCAGGTCGGGATAATTGTTTATCTGATTTCAAATGGATATGGCCTCTTTAGTATAGTTGTTGCCGTTCTGGCAATAAGGGCAGTCATCTTCTTTACTCTCTTTTTTCTAATCAAGTCACAGATTGGCATTAGAAGACCTCATTTCTCCCGAATAAAGGAATATCTCAGCTTTGGTTTACCCACTATCCCTGGGAATATCTCTGGCTGGGTAACCGGCTCCAGTGATAGATATGTCATTGGCTATTTCTTAGGAGCAAGCTCGGTCGGAATTTACTCTGCAGCCTACGCAGTGGGAAACCTCTTTGTAATGGTCCCTGGAGTGCTAGGCTTTGTATTACCTCCAACGCTATCCAAACTTTACGATGAAGGCAGAATGAATGAGGTCAAAACACTTTTGAGCTATTCACTAAAATATCTGCTGGCAATCGCTATCCCCTTTACCTTTGGAGCGGCTATCCTTGGCAAACCAGTGTTAATAGCCTTTTCCACCGCCGAGATAGCTGGTATGGGGTATTTTATTATCCCTGTAATTGCTTTAAGCGCTTTATTCTATAGCGCTTATGCAGTAATAGGTCATATTTTAGTTGTGGTTAAAAAGACAAAAATAACGGGACTTATCTGGATAATTGCTGCTGCAGTTAACCTCGGGCTTAATATTGTGGTGGTACCTCATCTGGGAATTATGGGTGCGGCTCTCACCACTTTGGTTGCCTTTTCTTTGGCATTGGGCATAGGGAGCTTTTATTCTTTCAAGGAATTCAAGTTTACAATTGACTGGAGCTTCATTATTAAGAGCCTGACTGCCTCAGCAATAATGTCCCTGGTCATCTGGAGAATAGCTCCACAAGGAACTTCAGCCACACTAGTGACCGTTATAGCGGGTGTTGCTATCTATGGAGTTGCTATTTTCTTGCTGAAGGGATTTAACAGAGAGGAGTTTAAATTTTTCAAGGAGCTGTTTCACAGGGGCACAACAGTGATAGATTCTGATAAACATGACTGATAGCCACTACTTAATCTATTTCTCACAAGCTAAGAGCCTCTGCCACAGTAGCCAAAAGAAATTACCATGCAGTCCAACCGCCATCAACAATAAGGTTAAACCCCGTAACGAACTTCGAGGCATCTGAGATTAGATAAAGCATTGCTGCACACAGGTCATCCATATCTGCCATTCTACCTAACATAGTTCTGTAGCAGTAATTTTTCACAAACTCCTCATTCTGGTTATTGAATACACCACCTGGCGAGAGGGAATTGACTCGGATGTTCTTGCCCTGCCAATATGATGCCAGGTATCTGGTAAAATTAAGCACCCCACTCTTCGTAGCAGCGTAGGCTACATTTGAGTTGAGCTTTGAATCCCCATATATTCTCTGGTCAGCAGCAACCACTCCATATACTGACGAAATATTTAGTATCACCCCGTAACCCTGCTGCACCATGACTTTACCAACCGCCTGACAGCATAAGAACATACCAGTTAGGTTTACATCAATTGTGGATTGCCAGACTTCTAATGGAAAGTCCTCAAATGATAATACCTGATCATTTATGACATGTTTTAATTGCTCATACGCTGCGTTATTAATAAGCACATCTATTTTGCCATACTCCTTAACAACACGCTCGACAGCCTGCTCCACCTTAAGCTTCTGGGATATATCTACGCTGAGCCTCATAGGGCGAGTGGAGTAGGTCTCCTTGAGATGTTTTTCTAGCTGCTTGCATTCTTCTTCTTTCAAATCCAGGCATACTACATTCGCCCCACATTCACTTAGTATCTCAGCATATTGGGGACCAATCTTTCCAGCAGCTCCTGTCAATAGAACAACCTTGTCCTTAAGGTCATACCACTTATCTAGCTTCTTCATAATCACACCTCTATCTCGATAACTTTCGCCTCTGCCGAAGATTGATGTGCAGCAAGGCCGATTTTCAAGATATCTATCCCCTGGTCAATATCATTGATGGACATATCTGCTCCTTCCACACAGCGAATAAAATGGGCAACCTCATCAATATAGGTACTATTGAAATCAAAATCAGCCATATGAAGCGCTTCAACCCAAGAGTTTGCCCTGGTGCTAAAATAGGAGACGCTGTTGGTCAAGAAGTCCCATCTTAAAGTGCCTTCAGAGCCTATTATCTGCAGTGAGCGGCTATAGGTTCTCTGGATAAAATCCAGATGCAGTTCAGACAAGATACCGTTTTCATGCTCCAATATAAGGGCGGCAGTATCTTCGGTATCTATTTCCAGGTCGCTTAGCTTCCTAGCTATACAGAAGACTTTTTTCACCGGACCAAATAGCCAGTATAGATAATCAACTTCGTGGGTGTTAGTAAAGAGTGCTCCGCCACCAAGTTCTTTTCTGGCAACATATCCCTGGCGGTAATCTTCCCAGGGGTGGAAATCAGGCAGATATTGACCAAATTCAGCCTTAGCTGAAAGTGGCTTCCCCAGCTTGCCAGACTGCACAATCTCCTTTACTTTTTGCAAACAGGGGTGAAATCTCAAATTATGCCCCATAAGGCTCACCAAATGGTCCTGTGCTATCAAATCCCTCAGTTCATCCACTCTGTCAAAAGAATTGGATAGAGGCTTTTCAATGAATAAATGGGCTCCTCTTTTTGCAGCATCTATAGCAAATGGGACATGTAAAGCGGTGGGGTTGGTGATAATCACTGCCTCTGGCTTCTCACCTAGCGCAGATTGCCAGTTTGTGAATATCTTAAATTCATTGCCTCCTAGAGTACGGGGCTTTCTGACCGAACGTCTGAATACAGAAATATCCTTGAATCCAAGGCGTAGTAAATTCCGTAAATGCCTCTCCCCAATCGAACCAAGACCAGCAATCAGAATCTTCATCTGTCTTATTTCTTAACCAACTTGACTGCCAGTATATTCCCTACCTTACACAGGATTGTTTCTCAGCGATTTGAACTTATTGCTGCTAAATATCGTCCCAGGGTAGTAGAGTATCCTCTTTAATGTCTTTCTTTGCCTTTCTACCTATGATTAAATCGATAAATTTAGGTGGTATACCTGTTCCAGGTCGCTTCATTACTAGCATATCTTCCCTGATTATCGTGCCCTTCGGTATATCTTTAGCTGCCACAATGCTTCTCCTATCATATTTATATGTCACCTGTTCCACATCAAGAACCTTCTTCTCGCCCGATCCCGATGCCAATTCTACCAGCCTAATGTTATTTACCATAGCTTTTAATTCTGGTGGATCCACAGAGAGCCAATGATCTGCACTCTTTAATAATGTTTTATCAATCGTGTAATGTTTCTCGATAACTTTTGCTCCAAATGCTACTGCCGCAATAGGTATCGTAATCCCTATAGTATGGTCAGATAAACCAATTGGATATCGAGGGAAAATAGTTTCTAATGTGCCAATAATTTTCAGATTGGCATCTTTGGCTTCTGTTGGATAGCATAGGGTGCAGTGTAAAATAATGATTTTTTCATTCCCTTCATTTTCTATAGTGTTTACCGCTTCTTCTATTTCACCAAGTGTTGCTGCCCCAGTGGATACTATCATTGGCAATTGCTTCTTAGCCAAATATTTTAGAAAGGGAATGTTAGTAAGATCAGATGAAGAAACCTTAATTGCTTGCATATCAAGTTCTTCAGTTAAGAAATCAGCGCTTTCTTCATCAAAGGGGGTTGAAAGGAATTCAATATTATGTCTCCTGCAAGTTTCCGCTATCTCATAATAAGCATCTAGTGGCAGTTTATCTAACTGCGAATAAGAATCGTATTGTGTTCCACTTGGGATTTCTTCTCCGTCCCAATTCCAGAATCTTGGTGCAGTTTTCGTGACTAACCTTGCTGCCTTATAAGTTTGAAATTTTACGGCACTAGCACCTGCCTCCGCTGCTTTAATAACTAACTCCTTTGCCCTCTCTAGGTCGCCATTATGGTTTACCCCTGCTTCCGCTACAATAAATGTAGGTTCCCCAGCTCCTATAATGTGCTTACCAATCCTTATCACCTTCACACCTCCGGCCTATTTTTATCCGTAGCCAGTTTACGCCATTTCACCCTCTCCTCTTTATCAGAGGTTAAACTGTTATCATGTTTAAAATATCTATATAACGGCAATTTTAGGTAATAGCCGTCGAAGTTTTTGAGATATCTAGTCACTAGGTCATAATCTTCACAATTTTGTAGGGTTACATCGTATAACCCAATTGCCTCGAGATTGGATTTTCTAAACATTATGCCTGCACCATGGTTATAAAGCATTTCTACAGTGTTTAACCGCAATCTCCCAATTTTCTCCTCCTTTTCATTTACTAAAAAATGGTCACAGTATACAAAACCAATATCTGGGTTCCATACCAGTATCTCAGTCATAAAAAGTAGCATATTTTGATTAATGTAATCATCGGCGTCAATCCGCACAATAAACATACCCAGTGCTTCCCTTATACCTATATTAGAAGCGTAAGCGACACCAGAGTGCTCTATGAATACTGGTTTGACTCTATCGGCAAAGGATTCTATTGCTTTCTTGCTGTGATCTGTACTTCCGTCATCAACCACTATCACCTCGTAATCCTCATGTGGCATGGACTGATTAATGCAACTCCGTATACAACGACCGAGGTATCTAGCATAGTTAAAATTTGTTATTATGATGCTTGTTTTAACCATTCTTCAAAATCCTCCGCGCCTTCTTAAGGTCAGCAAGGGTGTGCACTTCCACAGCATCATCAATAATAACTCCGAAGTACACGCTTAGCCCGTGCCAAAATATCGTATCTCGCTTTAAGATCCACATTGCTCCATTGTCCAAGCCATCAGAGGTAATACTCCTTACTTCCCAGAGATTATTACTTATCAGCTTTTGGATACCCTTATCAATATTTTCTGCCCTAACATTTGGAGAGTTAGCCTTGATAGCTACCAATATATCAAAGTCCTTTACCATACTGGCAAAATGTTCGAATACATCTTGTGTGCGCACATTATCTTCTGCAAGCTCTTTAGGTCTATCTATAACCGTTGCCCCATACTCCTTAGCAATATTGGCAATAATATCACTTTCAGTAGATACGTATACCTTATCTATCAACCTTGATCTCTTACAAGCATTAATCGCATACGAAATCATTGGCTTGCCATTAATTAACCTAATATTTTTTCTCTTCAATCTTTTTGAGCCAATCCTTGCTGGGATTAGAGCTACAATTTTCATGTCTCTAGTCTCCACAACCTCCCATCATCTGCCCAATCAACTCAGCTACTCGCTTAGATGCCTTACCATCCTGGATATAAGCGTATTCATGAACGAACCTTTTCCTTGCTTCAGACAAGTTTTGCCGCACCTGCTCATTACCCAGGATTTCCTTCACTGCCAAGGCTATCTCTTCAGGCTTATGAGCACTCAAAGCTGCTCCACTGGATACATAGGGTATCTTCTCAAGTTGTGTAGCGAAGTCCACCACTAGCACTGGCTTATCCAAGATCATAGCCTCTAAGCCTACCGTGGAGTTGGAGACGACTACCAGGTCGGAGATGGCAATCAATTCCCAAAGATAGTCTTTGGTCACGGTGACTTTTTGGCTTTCCTCCTCAGCGATAGCCGAAACAATTCGTCTGTATTTCTTATGATCGTGGGGGTGAAGCTTAACCACTACTTGCTCCTGAGGAAAGCCCTTTAACGCCTTGAGGGTGCTTCTGATAAATTGCTCTTCTGCCTCGATAGTTGCCGCTGCTGAAATCCCAGCGAACCACTCGGTAGCCACCACAATAATGCCTCCCTTGGCATCCAGACCCAGCTTGTGGCAGATTCTACTCCTGCTAGTATGGTAGCCTGAAGCTATCAAGTCAAATCTGGGGTTCCCCGTCACTATCTGGGATTCTGGCGGCCTGCCTCTCTTGATGTGCCATTCCCGACAGGTGTCTCCCCAGACAGCTTGTTTTTGAGCTTCCAGGGGCATGACATGGAAACCAGCCATATCATTACTTACTGCTCCATGCTGTATAACTAACGCTGGCAATTTATGAAGTTTAAAGATTCTTGATATCGTCCTACCCGACAGAATTGTGTCCCACATGACTACAAGCATATTCGGCTTCACCTTGTGGATTATCTTATCTACCCACTCGATGAATTCGATCAAATTTCGAGCTTGAGTGCAAAAGAATTGCTGAAATCGGTAACCAACTACCTCGAACAGGGGGACATTTTTGTATATTAAATCTCTATTGGACTCTTTGCCTCGCTTGAATTCTACCCATAGGCTGCGAAGCTCCTTAATCTTTCTTCTAGTTCCTCGCGTTGCGATTCGTGGCAGTGGAGAGAGATTGAGGCTGAGGCAGATATTTTTATCTTTGTTCATTTCAGCAATGATGTCGGAGGAAAAATGCACAGATGCAAAAAAAATTCTATTCTCTCTTCTAGCTTCAAACTGGAGAGAGATGCTGCGGTAAATATAGTGGGCTGTTGTGACAAGCTCCCACACCAAAGGGGCAACTTTACTTTTTAAGGATTCTATACCATTTTGGAGCGTAACCTTTAGACCAGGTTTCGCGACGATAACCGGGATGTCGTTCAATCTGGCTAAACAATGCAGAGCTTTGGGCAAACTTTCATAACATACTGCATTCGCAGAAGATAGAGGCATTCTCTGAGGCAGGAAAATGACGTCCGGTGATTCAGAAGAAAGGATTTTGGTCGCCATCTCGATACTTCTTAGGGCATCAATAAAAAGGAAGCCAAAATCACATTCTGCCATTTCTCCTAGCAATATGTCTTTATAAGCCAATTTATCTCCCAGGGGCTCATACCATGTACGAGCCATTTCTATTGCTTTGGCGTCAATATTCCTACAGATGCTGAGGTCTAAGTACTCATTAGGGGTTTTATAAAATATCCCCTTTTGCCGCAGTTCCTTCGCAGCCCAAAAATCGAGCGCAATTACTGTTATATCTCCTTTACCCCGCGCCCTTAGCATAACAGGGATAGATGAGAAAACATTGCCAAATGCCTCAGTAACCAGGAACAAACTCCTCATAATAATCTCTGTAGCGCTTCTATCATTACTGGCGCGTAGTGTTGAAACGAGTATTCCCTCAAGGCAATCTCCCTGCCTCTGGCTCCCATTTGCTTCCGGAGAGCCTCATCTTCAATTAGTAATGAAAGCCTTGAAATCCATTCCTCCTCCGTCCTGGCCAAGAACCCATTTACGCCATCCTGAATTAATTGCATATTTATACCAACAGGCGAGGCAACACAGGGTATTCCTGTAGCCATATACTGTAGTATTTTATACCCACCTTTGCCTCTACTCCATTCATCATTTGTGAGGGGCATTATCCCTATATCAAAATCTTGAAGATTACTCACTTCAGAATCAAGAGACCACTCTTTGATAGCTAACCTCAGGTTTCTAATCTTTAATGGGGATGAGCCAATAAGCTCAAGCACTACGTTCGGGTATTTTTCGCTTAGTTTCATAAGGACTTTCTCCACTCCTTCAAGGTAAAATGTTGTCGAAGGGCTTCCGATCCAACCCACCACTATCTTGTCAGACTTTCCCTTTGTACCAGGGGTATACCTATTTGTATCAATCGGGCCAGTGGTGATGATTACATTATGGTTGAGTGCTGAAACATGCTCTCGTAAATATTGATTTGTAACGATAATAAGTTTGCTAAGGAGTGCTTGAGGAGTGAATCTACGTTTATGCATTTGCTTCAATAACCTTGATATCAACTGAAGCAATAAATACCGCTCCTTCTTTTGAAGAGGGGGAGAAACATAAATTGCGTCGTCAATATCCCAGACAATATTATCATTAAGTATCCGTAATAACTTCTGAATGGGAATTGGCAATAGGACCTTTTGGATAAACACCACATTATAGAACGGAGCAAAAAATAGACATTTCGCAATCTTAAGACCCGAATACCCAAGACGCAGCACTGCCCCGGATAATCTTGGTAATAGGCCTGCTTTATCAATTGCCACCCCCGTAAGCGCATCAGAGCCTGAAGAAATTACTTTGCACTTCACCCCTCTTTCCTCAAGGTAGGGTAAGTATTGATATACTCTTACTCTACTGCTAGCAACTATCTCTGACCCGAGTGTCAGAAATAAAACCTTCATTTTATAACCTTTAAGCTGATCGTCATTGAATGGACTACATTCAGCAGGTATTTCCTGAAAAACGAGATAAATGGAATCCATTGATTAAAGGGGAACATATAGTCGTAGTCTATCTTGACGATTTCGAAGTTAGTCTTAAAACCATAGTCTGAGCCATACCACTTATCTTTGGTAAAATATCTTATGGTTTCCTCGGTGAAGAAGTGAACATGAGTCGGGTCCTTGAATGCCCCAATTGAGGCGTAATAGGGGACCCTTATTTCCACAATGGCATCGCTTCGACAAACCCGATAAACCTCCTCGAATAGCTGAACCCAGTTATTTATATGCTCGAACAGGTGATTGGAGTAAATCTTGTCAACACAATTGTCCTTTATAGGTAGACCTTGCTCAAAATCACAGACAATATCTACTTTGTCCAAAGGGGATTTGTCGAGCCCAATATAGGCTTCTTTTTTCCGATAGCCACAGCCGAGATCTAAAAAAACATCGATAATACTCGCTTTAGCCATTGTCATTTCTCAGGTCATTCATTTACCATTCCCCATCATATAATCCCTGAGGGCTTCCTGCCAGGGGCGCATATCATCCATGCCTAAAAGTCTGAGATGGTAGTTGTCAAGCACTGAGAAACTGGGTCTCTTGGCTTTTTGGGGAAACTCGTCAGAAGTTATAGGGACGACGGGAGTCTTCAGACCCGCCAGCCTTAGTATCTCTTTGGTGAACTCATACCAGGAGCAGGTCCCTCTGTTTGTGATGTGAAAGACCCCGTAATACTCGGTCTCAATAAGCTGAACTATCTTCCTCGCTAAATCCTTAGTGTAAGTGGGGGAGAACACCTGGTCATTCACCACTCTTAACTTGCCTCGTTCTTTAGCCAATCTGAGCATAGTTTCCACAAAATTTCCGCCTTTACTGCTGGCTCCGGCGACCCCAAAAAGTCCAGAGCTTCTAACAATGAAATGCCTGGAGCAAAGATGCTGGACAAGCTTTTCGCCTGCCAGTTTGGATTTGCCATAGAGGTTAGGGGGCACAGGGGCATCGAACTCGGTATAAGGGATGGTACGTGGTTCAGCTTCACCACCGAAGACATAGTCGGTGCTAAGATGGACTAGTTTAGCTCTAAGCTCCTGGGCCGCCACGGCCACGTTTCGAGCACCTAAGGCATTTACCAGGAAAGCTTTATCCTGCTCTGTTTCACAGTCATCAACCCTATGGAAAGCGGCAGTATTGATTATGACATCGGGCTGGTGTTTCTCAAGAGCTTGCTTAACTGAACCCATGTCGGTAATCTCTATTTTCGAATGATTCAGCGGCATGAATTCAACCGCGCTTAGCTCCACGCAAAGGTCGCTGCCAAGCTGACCACCCGCTCCAATTACAACTACTTTCATTTTTCTAAAGCACCTTACCCGTCTTCTTCAGTCTCCCCTCGACCTCGACGAGCAGCTTCATCCAGCGCATATTGTAATAAATGGGATGGTCAAAGTCTCGATGTCGGCCGCTTCGGAGAACTTCCACAATTTCCTTCACGCCCTCCTCCACCGAAACCGAGGGGGTGAAACCCAGCACTCTACTTATCTTCTCGCCGCTGGTTCTATAGCTTCTGTTATCTATCTGGTCATAGTTGACATCTACATCCACGTTGATTCCCATATCCGCTAGGGCCTTCCTTACCCGATGCGCCAGCTCCAAGATTCGGTAGTTCTTGTAAACAAGGTTAAATATTTCACCCCTGACCTTTTGGGGATTGACCTCGAGGGCTCTTATATGTGCTTCTGCCACATCTCTTATTTGGACTACAGGACGCCAGGCTTCTCCTCCGAACCAGACATCCAGTTTCCCGGTCTTGAAGGCATGCATAGCGAAAGCGTTTATAACTATGTCCCAGCGCATTCTCGGGGAAAATCCGAAAACTGTAGCCTGACGGAAAATGACAGGACAGAACTTGCCATCAGCTAACTTGGGCAACTCTATATCTACATTGAGTTTTGACTGAGCGTAATCACTCTGTGGGTCGGTGGGGAATGCTTCATCTGCTATGCCATCCAGATGGAAACCATAAACGGCACAAGTTGATGCAAAGGTAAAACGCTCTATACCTTGCTCTTTACAGGCTCTAGCCAATTTCATAGTCCCTTCGAAGTTAATAGTACGATTGGCATCTGGATCGAAGGCAGCGGTAGGGTCGTTGCTGAGCGAACCCAGGTGAATAACGCCGTCAATGCCATCCAGGATCATAGGGTCAAAGTTTCTTACATCACCGGGGATTAGCTCTATCCTGTCTCGCACACTTTTCAGAGACTCATCACCGAAGTAAAGCTTGTCGAAGACACGTACCTCGTAGCCGCGCTCAAGCAATATAGGCACGAGCACACTGCCTATGTATCCACAGCCTCCAGTTACCAGAACCTTTCTGCTCATTCTGCCTCCTTTATCATTACCATTGCCAACCCTATCTTTCTAAACAAAAATCCTCTCTTCTTGAAGATGTAAACTTTTGAATCTTTCAAGCCCGAACTGAGAAATATTCAAGGAAGGTCTCCTCCCCAGGATAAGCCTAGCCATAAGCCTCCCCACCGCCGGCGAATGCATAAAGCCGTGACCACTGAAACCGCAGGCGAGGTAAAGGCCTTTGATCTTAGGAACGGGACCTAAGATAGCATGATAATCAGGGGTATCAGAATGAAGACCAGCTTGGCCTCTGACTATCCCAGTGTTGTTAAGAAAGGGTAAACGATGACAGGCTACCTCGGCTAAGGAGTTGGCTAAGAAATCCCAATCCACGGAGGCATCGAAGCCTTCTGGCTCATTAGCATTACGCATACCGAAGATAAGTCCGGGGCCCTCCTTCCGAAACCAGAAGCCACTCCGCAGTTCAATTATCATCGGGATATCTTTTGGAACTGCATCAAGGGGAGTGGTAACGAAGATATGCCGCCTTGAGGGACGGATGGGAATGTCTAGATTTACCATCTTCCCAATTTGGGCAGCATAGGCTCCAGCAGCGTTTACCACCACCGGCGCTTCAAATTCCCCTTGGTTAGTTAATATCCTATGCGGTCGCCCCCTCACTACTTTGATAGCGATAACAGTCGTTTCCTCAAATATCTTGACGCCGAGCCTTCTGGCAGCAGAGGCAAAGCCTTGGGTCACCGAATAAGGATCGGCATAGCCGTCGGTAGGGCAGAAGGTAGCCCCCAGCACATCCTCAACGTTAAGCTCGGGGACGATTTCCTTTGCCTCTTGTGGCGAAAGGAGCTGGACTTTAAGTCCCAGACTCTGCTGCAGCGCCACATTCTGGCAGAAGGTTGCCACCTCTTCTGGACTAGTTGCTAGTATTAAATACCCATGCTGGTGGAAGTCAGCAGGATGCCCAGTCTCCTCCTCAAAGCGCTCAAAGAACTTGACGCTCTTCATAGAGAGCCTGATGTTTACTTCACTTGAGAATTGCTGCCTTACACCTCCGGCGCATTTCTCAGTTGAACCTGAGCCGATGTAGTTCCTTTCTAGGATTATCACATTCCTGCAGCCTATTCTTGCTAGGTGGTAAGCAATGCTGCATCCAATAACTCCACCGCCGATGATAATTACTTCTGCTGTTCCATCCATGTTCACGCCTTTACTTATAGAGCCCATTCAGGGAAAGTGACAGCTCTTCGGCAGCCATCACAGGTAAGCTTATCAAGAGAAGTTGCTCTTGATAAAACCCGCCCCTCCGGTCACAAAGAGCTTCACTTCGCTTTCTCTCCATAGTAAAATCTAATATCCGCCTCTTTTAAAGTAGGCAATTTTTCGTCTTTTTTAGATAAAGTGGGCTTTTGAACAGGCCACTTTATATTCAAGTCTTCATCGTTCCAGATAATACCTGCCTCAGACTCAGCGGAGTAAACGTTGGTGGTTTTATACATGACCTCGGCAATCCCTGAAAGGGTACAAAAGCCGTGAGCAAATCCTTCCGGGACATAAAGCATATTTTTGTTCTCTTCCGATAAGATTGCGCTTACCCATTTGCCATATGTAGGCGAACCCTTTCTTATATCAACGGCAACATCAAAAATCTCGCCCTTTATCGTCCTTACCAGTTTTCCCTGTGCATAAGGGGGGTTTTGATAATGTAGTCCTCTTAAGACTCCTTTGGTAGAGCGAGAGTGATTGTCCTGGACGAAATTCCCCTTTATACCTGAAGCAATGAAATCTGGCATCTTGTATGTCTCCATAAAGAAGCCTCTCCCATCCTCAAAAACCTTTGGTTCAACTAAAATCACCTCAGGAATTTCTAATCTTTTGAAACTAAACGGCATATCATTCTCACCTCCTTACAATTCGACCCTGGCGTCATCGCCGATGAAAAGTCTCACTGCTTTGAAGTTTTGCTCCCCTTTTATTACCTCGGTGCTTTTACCAATAACGCTATCAGCCAGGTGCTCGATTCCCAGGATATGACAGCTCTCCAGTATCACCGAGTGCTCTATTGAGGAGTGTTCAATCACTGCGCCTGCCCCAATGCTGGTGAAGGGGCCAATGAATGAATTCTTGACCTGGCACTCTTCGGCAATGGATACCGGACCTCTTATGGTGCTGTTTTCTACCCTTGTCCCTTGCCTGATTTCTACTCTGCCAATGACCTGGCTTTGGTGGTCCACCTTGCCTTTGATGTCTCGTTTCAAGTAATCATCAAGCACAACTCGATTTGCCTCAAGGAGGTCATCCTTCTTCCCGGTATCAAGCCACCAGCCCTTAAGAATGCGACTTTCCACCCTCTTGCCGGTGGCTATAAGCCTCTGGATGGTATCGGTAATCTCCAGCTCTCCTCGCCAGGAGGGCTTGATTTGAGCAACAGCTTGATGAACTTTGGGAGTGAAGAGATATATACCTATAACTGCCAGGTTACTCCGGGGGTGCTTCGGCTTTTCTTCGATATGTATCACCTGTCCTTGCTCATCAAGCTCGGCAATTCCGAAGAGGTGAGTCTCTTTGACCTCCTTTAGCAGGATTGAGGCATCTGGTACGTTCTGCTGGAATTGCTTCACAAAGTGGACAACACCTCCCTGGATGAGGTTATCCCCGAGGAACATCAAAAATGGGGAATCACCGAGAAATTCCTGCCCGGTCTTGACGGCATGAGCTAGACCCAGAGGCTCGGGTTGGAAGATATAAGTGATATTAGCGCCCCACATCGAGCCATCGCCCACTGCCTCTTTTATATAGGGACCGGTCTCCGGGGAAATAATAATGCCGATATCACTAATGCCAGCTTCTTTAATCTGATCCAGGACATAAAACAGGATAGGTTTATTGGCAACTGGCAATAGTTGCTTAGCCATAGTGTTGGTAAGAGGCTTAAGCCTCGTCCCCTTGCCGCCGGCTAAAACTAAAGCTTTCATGTCAAATCCTACCCTACATCTACTATATGCTATGCTCACTCTCACTTTTTGAGAACTACAAGTTCTTCATAAACAACCATAAGTAAAGCCCTTGCTTACTACCGTTCTTTTATCGAATATTCCCCGCACATCGATCAATATGGGATTGGTATTCATAATGCCTGCGAGTTTATCCAATGTTATTTCCTTGAAAGCATCATGGGCCACCGCCAGGATTACACAATCGACCAGATTAGTCGATAGTCGATGGTCAGTAGTCAGTAGTCTGGAATTGAAAATCTTGATTCCAAACTCTCCCTCAATATCATCGAGCAGGGGGTCATAGCCACATATTTCAACGCCATATTCCTTAAGCTCTTTGATAATTTCCTTTACCGGTGTCTCTCTAGTATCGGCAACATCCTCTTTGTAGGTCAAGCCCATGATTAAGACTTTCGAGCCTTTTATTACCTTGCCCACATTGTTTAAGGCCTTGACGGTCATCTCGGCAACATGCCTGGGCATAGAGTCGTTTATAGCTCTGCCCGCCAGGATAACCTGGGGGTGATAGCCAAGTTCTTTAGCCTTGTAGACTAAATAATAAGGGTCGACTGGAATGCAGTGTCCGCCGACAAGGCCGGGGGAATATCTCTGGAAGTTCCACTTGGTAGCGGCGGCCTCCAGGACATCGCCGGTGCTCAAGCCCATTTTGCCAAAGATAAGTGATAGCTCGTTCATTAAAGCAATATTTAAATCTCTCTGGATGTTCTCAATGACCTTGGCGGCTTCAGCGGTCCTGATGTCTTTGGCTTTGAAGATGTTTGCCGCAATCTTGCTGTAAAGCTCAGCCACAACCTCCGTAGTCTCCCTATCTATCCCGGCAACCACCTTGGTTATTTTATCTATGGTGTGTTCTTCATCGCCCGGGTTTACGCGCTCCGGGGAATAAGCAATCTTGAAATCCAACCCGCACTTGAACCTGGATATCCTTTCAAGAATTGGCTTTACTATTTCTTCGGTGACGCCGGGGTAAACAGTGGACTCCAGGATTACTGTGCTACCTTTTTTCATATTTCGTCCCACCGTTTCAGCGGCGCTTTTGACAGAGGAGAGGTCAGGCTCTTTGGATTTAGTCACCGGCGTGGGGACGCAGATGATTATGAAGTCAGCTCTTGATATCTCCCCGGGGCTATCAGTAAAAAGGAGACTCTGATTATCATTACTCTGATTCAGCTTTCTTATCTTGTCGCCATCAACATCAAAGCCAACCAGCTTCAGGCTTTTGGAAAAAGCCTCTGCCAGGGGCAAGCCAACATAGCCTAAACCAATGACACAGACAACAGCTTCATCCAGGTTATGTTTCACGCTGAAAACTCCTGAGAGTTTCTTTTAGTCCTTCTTCTAAACTCCACCTCGGCTCATAACCGAAGCCCCTGGCCCTGGAAATATCCGCTAGGCTGTGCCTGATGTCCCCGGGCCTTGGTTCTTCATAGACTGGCTCTACACTCTTGCCCATGAGGTTGGTAACGAGTCTTGCCAGTGCTTCTATAGTAATCTGATGCCCCCCTCCGCCGATGTTAAAAATCCCACCAGCACTGCCTTCAGCGGCCAGGATATTTGCCTCTACTACATCGCTAATAAAGGTGAAATCCCTGGTCTGCTCACCATCGCCGAAGATAACAGGAGGATTCCCTTGAGAAACTCTGCTTATGAACCTGGGGATGACGGCAGCATACTGGGAATTCGGGTCCTGCTTTGGTCCATAGACATTGAAATATCTGAGGCAAGCAGTGGGTAATCCATAAACATCCTGGAAAACGCAGCAGTAGTATTCTCCGCAAAGCTTGGTTACGGCATAGGGGGACTGGGGGTTGGGAGGCATGTCCTCCCTTTTAGGCAGGGTCGGGGTATCACCATAGACTGAGGAAGACGAGGCATAAATCACTTTCTTAACACTGTTATCCCTGGCTGCCAGGAGCACATTCAGGGTTCCGGTTATATTGGCTTCGTGGGAGGCTAAGGGGTTTTCCACACTTCGAGGAACGCTAGGGATAGCTGCCTGGTGGAAGACATAGTCAATGCCCTGGAAAAGCTTCTGAAGCAGGGGGAGATCGGTAATGCTGCCACGGATAAACTCTGCATTGTCCTTACCAAGCAATGGCTCTATGTTTTCCATCTTCCCGGTGGAGAGGTCGTCAAGGATAATAACATAATAGTCTCGCCTTGCCAGCTCTTCAGCGAGATGGGAACCAATAAAGCCGGCCCCTCCGGTGACGACTACCTTCTTCAGAGTTGATTCCTTACCCAGCATCACTCTGCCTTCTTCCAATATATCTCTTGAGGTAATAGATTACCACGGGTATAATGGTGATAACAAGAATAATGAGGACAGCGTTAAACCCGGTAATGCTGATTCCGAATAGCCTGTCTAAGACAAGGATGATGAGGGTTACAATGGCAATCGAGAGACCGAAAGAAAGGGCAGTCCTTTCGAGAGGGTTTATTTGTTTACCACTGAAGAATACCAGTGTCCAGGCAAAGCCGGGGAGAAAGAACATTAGTATAAAGCCCAGTATTGCCCTGATGACGGCAAAGCCGCCGGAGGCCGGGAGCACAGAGCCGGTGATTTCCCTGAGCACAGATAATAGCCAGTCCACCGGTTACAATTCCCCCGTACCGGTACCGGGCATGGATATAATATGAATCCGGACAGTATTCATAAAGTTCTCAAACTCGATTATGTGCTGCTTCTTCCCGTGATGGCACTGGCATTCTACATCGCCTTCATTCCTCACGTCAATTACCTCTACCCGGTACACATTGACGAGTGGGTGCACCTGGCTTACTCAGAGGCAATGTTGAGCGCGGGAAGCACGGCCTATGCCGACCCCTTTCTCGGGCAGGGGACGGTAGGGCTCTTGAGCCCTCACCTGGAGGCCGGCTTCCACATCTTCTGGGGTGTTTTCCAACGCATCAGCGGCCTCTCCTGGATAGTCATCTTCAGGTACTTCCCCTCTGTTGTGCTCATGCTCACGGCGCTGTCGGTTTACATAATGGGGCGGAGGGAAGGGTTCGGCTGGGAGGCGGCCTTCTTTGCCTGCCTGGTACCAAGCACGGTGGGGATAATGGGCCCCGCTTTCCTGGTGCCGGTGGCGATGGGGCTCCTCTTCGTCCCCCTCGCCATCTTCCTCACCTTTAACCTGAGGAATATCTGGTCTTACGTGGCGGTGTTTATCTTTACCTGCTTTCTGCTCTCCATCCACGCCCCCTCCGCCATCTGTCTGGTCATTATTCTTGCCCCCTACGTCCTGCTCAACCTGAAGGGCAGCTGGAGGCACAGCCTGGGGCTGGGGCTGGCCCTCATTATCCCCTTCCTGGCGCCATTTCCCTGGATATTTGATATGCTGCTTCCCACTGCCAGAGGACTGCTCACCCCCCATCCCCTCACAACATGGGTTGACTACCCGCTGCTCATACGCACCTACGGTTACCTGCCGGTCGGGTGCTGCCTCCTGGGCACGCTCATGCTGGCGCTTAAGGGCGGGAGCAAGTACTACGGGCTGGTACTGGGCCTTTTGGCTCTCCTGCTGATGCTCGTTATCCGCTACACCTTCTATTACGGTATACCAATAATGTACATGCGGGGGCTGATGTTCATGATGCTGATGGTGGGTATCGTTGCCGGGGCCGGCCTCGGGTGGGTGAGGGAAATCAGGCTGCCGGAGGGACTTGGCGCGCGGCTTCGGATACCGCGGCTGGTTGGTGAAAACACCGGGCGGGTGCTGTGCCTGGCACTGGTTGTCATTACCCTGGTAATATGCATCCCCGCCCGCCAGCACATCCCCTACTACCATATGATAGATAGTTATGACTACGAGGCATTTGCCTGGATTGGTGAGAACGTGAGCGATGATTATGGAAAGGCGGTCCTCGACCCCTGGAAGGCAACCGCCTTTGCCGCTATCACCGAAAAGAAGGTGTTTACCAGGATACACGCTTATCCCAAGCCCAGTGATAACGAGGCCGATGCCTTCCTTAATGATGGCTGTGTGGACACCGCTTTCCTTAAAGATAACGGGATTTCAATCGTTTACACCCGGGGGGACTGCGATAACCCGGCCCTTACGCCGGTGAGGGAGGGAGTGTACCTGCTTAAATAATAAGTCGAGAGTCGGGAGTCAAGAGTCAGGAGTCGGGAGTCAAGAGTCATGAGTCCCATCCGCATTACCCTTCACACATCACGCATTCGGAGGGATAGATAACCCCTTCTTTTCTCTGACATCAATCCAGAGGTGGAGCGGCTCCAGGCAGGGCACGGTTTCCCCACCCTTATACAGGATAAACTCAACCTTCTGGTTGTCCCCGGCCTTATCGGGAGTGAAACTCACGGCTCCCTCCCACTTCTGCTCATGCTCCAGTACTACCGGCCCCACCTCATTATTTTCTACGCCACCAACCCTGACCTCTACCCGGTAGCTCACCGGTTCATGCTCATGGTTCACGATACCGACAGTTACCCCCGCCTCTTCCCCCACCTCAAGCTCCCGGGGATAATCGGCCGCCTTCCCTTCCGTTCCCAGGATATAAAACTCGGTAAACCTCTCCCCCACCCTGGGGGCAGCTATCACCCAACCCAGCGTCCCCAGCGCTCCCAGAATGGCAACAACCAGGACTACCGACAGTACCTTATCCCAGGTACTCCCCCCCCAGCCCGGCACCCTCAATTGAAAGTCAAGGTTAAACCTCTCCCCCTCCGGCAGCCCGAGCCCGGTCCAGGTATATAAATTTCTACTCAGTACCCTTACCCCCTGCTTTTAAGGTTACCCAGTGGTCCCTCAGGGATGCCTGATGTCTTATAGTAATGTTAAACCCGCCACTTGTAAAGCCTGTCGCCGGAACCCTCAACAAAAATGTAGCATCAAGAGATAATTGTAATGAGTTGATTTTTTACTCAACATCGGCTGGCACCGGCCGGTTTTGCGGACGGGGAACTTGACATTTTACTCAACATGTGCTAGAGTTTCTGTAACTCGAAGTTTTATGATAAGTTGAGGTCCGTGGTGGAAGAAAAGAACTTTGGCAAAAGGTTAAGAGAGCTGCGAAAGCAAGCCGGCATGACCCAGAGGGAACTTGCCGGTGAGGTCGGCGTTGATTTCAGCTACTTAAGCAAAATCGAGAACGGGGTACTCCCTCCCCCCAGCGAGAAGGTAATATCAAAACTGGCCGAGAGTCTAAACACCTCCAGGGACGAGCTACTGTCCCTGGCGGGGAGAATCCCTTCCGAGATTAGTGAGCTGCTGACCAGGCCCGAGGCGCTCAAATTCCTGAGGTCGCAGCGGGGTCAGAAAGCTCTCGGAACTTCAAAAAGGAAACCAGGAGGCTTACAAATGAGAGGCAAAGACTTTTTCAAGAACTACAAAAGCCTCGCCAGGGCAGCGGTAGCAGTTGTCCTGGTACTGGCGGTAGGTACGTCGCTGTGGTTCGCGGCCCCGGCCCAGGCCCTTACGACAACGATTACCAACCCCACCTCAGGAACCCTGGGCAGCACTTACACCTTCACGGTAAAGGTTGATGTCGAGGACGTCGACCTCCTGCCCATCCAGAGTGTCAAGCTATATATTTATAAAACAAGTGACCGTGCTACTTACGAGGCCACCTGCACTGACTTACCCCTCAATGACGGCACCAAGACCTACGCAGATACGGGTAACGGTGCCGTAAGTGTTACCGCTGAAACTGCGGCTGGCTGGGGGTACGATTCCGGAACCCGCTATGGCTACGGATATGCGTTACCGGCAGGAACCACCATAACCCACCCTCTCGGCACTGACTACGGCTATGGATACGGCTACGGAACTCTTGTAGGAGCCACATCAATTACATATAATGTCACCTGGACTTCCCCATCAGGCTGGCCGGCCGGCGGGTACACCATCGAGACGAAAGTCTATGGTAGTAGTACTACATACTTCCCCAAGACTTCGACGGAATTTACCCTCAGTGCAGCAGGCGGCGGCGGCGGCCCGGCACCAACCCCCGCTCCTGCCCCCGGGACCACCGATGTATCCGGCTCCGTAGATGAGGAAGGGGAATTTACGGCAGATGTCACCGCCACATCCGGGGATGCTAACGTCGAGATTACTATCAACGAAGGCACCACAGGTTTGACCAAAGAAGGAGAGCCAATCACTGAGATAACCATGCCGATAATGACAGACCCACCAGCCCAGCCCGCAGCTTCCAATGTTGTCGGTCTGGTCTATGACCTCGGACCTGACGGGGCTACCTTTGACCCGCCAATAACCCTCACCTTCACCTATGACGAGTCACTGATACCGGCGGGGGTTGCCGAAGAGAACCTGATTCTCGCCGTCTGGGATGAGGACGCCGGTGCGTGGGTTAACCTGGAGTGCACCGTTGACCCCGCGACCAACACCATTACCGCCGAAGTAAGCCACTTTACCGCCTTTACCGTCGTGGCTCACACCAGTCCGGCTGCCTTCGCCGCCAGTAACCTGTCCGTAACTCCGGCTGAGGTCGGCATCGGCGAAGAGGTAACCATCAGTGCCCTTATAACCAACAGCGGTGACCTCACCGACAGCTATGAAGCAGTCCTCAAGATAGACGGGGCAGAGGTAGCCATGGAAGAGGTAACCCTGATTGGCAGTGCCAGCGAGACAGTAACCTTTACCACCACCAGGGACGCTGCCGGGACCTATACCGTGAGCGTTAACGGCCTCTCCGGCACATTTACGGTAAAGGCAGCGCCGGCTCCACCGGCTCCGGCTCCGCCGACTCCGCCACCCACACCACCGGCCGAGCCCATCAACTGGCCGCTCATCGGTGGCATCATCGCCGGAGTCATCGTAGTGGCACTGGTTATCTGGCGGGTTGGCTTCCGCAGGAGAGATTGATAGATTAAAGAAGTGACCTGGCTTTCGTAAGAGAGAACGAAGGGCTAAGAAGTGACCTGGTTTCCCAGGAAACCAGGTCACTTCACAATATTAGGTGATTTTAACACAACTGCCGCCAGTCTCAAAGCTGGCGGCGGTTGGTATTTAGAACCGTCTGGGTGGTCTTTGGGTCCGTGGGTAAAGGAAATCAGGCTGCCGTGACAGCGCATTCCTCAAGGATAACGGCATCTCAATCGTCTACACCCGGGGGAACTGCGATAACCCGGCCCTCACGCTGGTGGGGGAGGGCGTGTACCTGCTTAAGAGTCGATAGTCGGGAGTCGGGAGTCCCATCACCCATCACGCAAAGGGTGAAGAGGTAATGTAAAGATGATATACTAATTCCCGTCCATCTTTTACCTCTATCACGCCGATTGGGAAATAGTGTTGACATGCCGCAATATTACACGTATAATACACGTGCAAGGAGGCGTGTTATGCAAAAGAAACTGACCGTGACGGTTGATGAAGAGGTCTACGAGGGCCTTTATAAGACCATCGGGCCGCGGAAAATAAGCAAGTTCATCGAGGAACTGGTCAGGCCGCACGTTGTTCGCCCCGACCTGGAATCAGCCTACGCAGAAATGGCCGGAGACAAGAGGAGGGAGAAGGAAGCCCTGGAGTGGGCCGAGGTCACTTTCAAGGATGCAGACCATGAAGCGGCGTGAGGTATGGTGGGCCAACTTCGACCCGTCCATCGGCGGGGAAATCAAGAAGAAACGGCTGGCCGTGATTATTAGTAACGATGCGTCGAATAAGTTCCTGAACCGAGTCCAGGTTGTCCCTCTTACCAGCAAGACGGAGCGGATTTATCCCAGCGAAGCCGTAGTGGTCTTTCGAGGTGAGGAAAGGAAGACTATGGCGGACCAGCTGGCGACCGTCAGCAAGGCACGACTCTTTCGCCGCGCCGACATTCTTTCCCGGGAAGATATGCTCAAGATAGAGCAAGCCATCAAGATTCAACTGGATATTCATTAAAACTGTAGACATCATCAACTTACCCATCATCCATCCCAATATGCTATAATTTAACATAGCTAGGGAAGAGGGGTGAAGACGAGATGAAAACCTTAAAGATAACTATTGAGTTTTGGAGAGAAGGCAGCCGCACGAATCAAATCGCGGGGAAATATTGACAGCCTCTCAACCTTCTGAGATAATGAGGATGTCGGATGTAAGATATCCTCATTCTGACAAGTGAGAGGAGGAACATGGCAGGGAAAAAGGTAACAGATGTAGTGCTACGTCCAAAGCGCCAGATTACTCTCCCCAAAGAGGTCTGTGAACAGCTAGGGATTGAGCCGGGCGACATGTTGGAGCTGTCCCTGGAAGGCTCTGCCTTAGTAGCCAGGCCCAAGAAGGTGGTCGCACTGGAAGCACTGCGAGAGATTCAGAAAGCTTTCGAGCGCTCGGGGGTCACTGAGGAGGAACTCCAGGACATAGGCCATCGAGTAAGACAGGAAGTCATCAGAGAGCGCTATGCTGCCAAAGCCTAGACTGCGCGTCTTCCTGGACAGTAACGTCATTTTCTCCGGGATGTATTCATCACAAGGGGCACCGGGCATTATCCTGGAGCATTTCATCGAGGGAAGGCTAAGAGTAGTCATATCGCAGCAGGTACTGGGGGAAATAGTACACACCATCAAGGAGAAGCTTCCCGAAGCTCTTCCTGCCTTGAGAAGGCTCCTGGTAAACATTCCACCCGAAATCGGAGAGGACCCGACTCTTGAGGAAGTCGCTCACTGGGCTGAGGTAATAAACATCGAGGATGCCAGCATTCTGGCCGCAGCCATAATAGCTGAGCCCGATTACCTGATCACCGGGGACAAGCATTTTTTTGAAAATCCTGACATCGCAGAGAAGTCAAGGCTACATATTGTCACACCAACACAGTTTATGAAGCACCTGAGAAAAGAGGGTGCAGAGCTATCCTAATATACCAATGCCTCACACAATGTCACAGCCTTGAGGTCTATGTCGAATTAGCTGATGAGTATTCTACGTCGCCTTCATTCCTCACGTCAATTACCTGTGCTATCACGCATCACGCATCACGCATGGGGTGAAGTTGTCCCCCTTACCAGCAAGACGGAACGGATTTATCCCAGCGAAGCCATGGTAGCCTTTCAAGGTGAGGAAAGGAAGGCTATGGCGGACCAGTTGGCGACCATCAGCAAGGCACGGCTCTTTCGCCGCGCCGACATTCTTTCCCAGGAAGATATGCGCAGAATAGAGCAAGCCATCAGGGTACAGCTGGATATTCATTAAAACTGTAGACATCATCATCACGCCTTTCCCATCACCCATTACGCCCATTCCAATTGAGGATGATAATCGAGACTTTGGGATGGTTACTCGGCAACCCTATCTAAAATCGATAAACGTTCTCTCTCGTCATCACCCGATGAATGACAACTACCTTTGCCTCATCATCGACATGGTAAAGGATTCGGTAGTCCCCCACCCGAACTCTGTAGTCCTCTCTTGCGGTTAGCTTTCTGACGCCAGGCGGTCGAGGATTTTCAGCTAGATGGGCAATAGCCTTGTTGACTCTCTCTTGAGTTTGTGCTGGAAGCCTATGAACCTGCCGATGGGCAGTGTGGCTAACTTCCAGTCGATACACCGGACTTCTCTTTCGACTTCGCTAAGTGCTCCTCAAAAGGCATTGTTGGCTCCTGGTCCAGCTCGGCCTGGAGCAGCTCGGCAGAATCGGAGAGGTCTTCCAGACGTTCTATCATGTCGTTATACTGGCTGACCCCGATGAGAACTGCTTTCACCCGGCTACCGGAGATTATAAGGTATGGCTCCCCACCACTAAAGACCTCTTCAACAAGCTGGGTGAGCCTTGGCCTGGCCTCGGCCATCCCAATCGATTTTATCTTACCCATGCCTTCCTCCTTAATGTGTATCTTAACACGGGCATTAATCTTTATCAAGCCCCAGGGGGCTGGGAAATATTGGCAGCCTCTCAACTCGGGAGTCCCATCACCCATCTGTTGGCGTCCCTGGAGGGACTCGAACCCACGACCCGCTGCTTAGAAGGCAGCTGCTCTATCCTCTGAGCTACAGGGACGCGCTATGTACATCATTATACAACGCCGTTATATCATTCCTCAATAACACACCAGCACTTAATCTCTCCAACCCCTGATGGCCTTTAAGCCCGGGAAGGGGTAGTGCTCCACATTGTTGGTTAATAAAGGCACACCAAGCTCTAAGGTTGTGGCAGCTATAATAGCATCAGCGATACCTATGGTCTTCCCTTTAGAGCGAAGGTTACCCAGCAGCCTGCCTGCTCGCCTGGCGATTGGCACATCTACAAGTATCGATAGAAGTCCATCCAGAAAGGCATTGGTAGCCCTATCCTCACCTGCCTTCATCCCCTGGTATATTTCCAGATGGGTAATCGTACTTATCGCCAGAAGCCCCTCCCCAGCCCACCGCTCCAGAAGTTCCCCGGCATAGTCCCGCTGCCTCAGGAAATCGATAGCGATGTCGGTATCTACCACACAGGAAACTCCCCTGGTCTGGCTACTTCCCATTGTTGCCTGCCGGTTGTGCCAGACGTTCCCTGTCTGTTTCGCGAATGGAGCGAACATACGCGGTCGAGTCCCCGGGAGTCGCCAGGTCAGGATGGTCGCTGCTTTTCCAGGCGCCGAAGCCCTGCTTCAAGGCTGTCCTCTGCCGGTGGAAGGCTAGATACTGCCGGACCGCTTCCGTGAAAAAGGAGCTTACTTCCCCGTGGGGCACGGTAGCTCGTATCTCTCCCACCAGTTCTCTGGGAAGTGTTACCGATACCTTTTCTGATTTCCCTCTTATAGTCATTCTCTTCCCTCCCATCCACTACAAGTTTTAGCATACCAATGATACTACCATTAGTCTTACAATGTCAAAAGGTATCAGCTTGACAATCGTTTGTCCACATTGCTAGTATGGTACTAGTCTCCAGGAGTAAGCTAACCAGAAGTGCCGAGATTGTTAGACAATATCGATGACCCCGCCGCGCTAAAGGGACTGACCCCGGGTGAGCTTAACCGGCTGGCAGATGAAATCAGGCAGGAACTGGTAGCGACGGTAACTACTACCGGGGGCCACCTGGCCTCCAGCCTGGGGGTGGTTGAGCTTACCATCGCTCTCCACCGTGTCTTTGAGAGCCCGAGGGACAAGCTCATCTGGGACGTCGGGCATCAGAGCTACGCGCACAAATTGCTTACCGGCCGGAGACAGCGGTTTTCCACGCTGCGGCAGCCCGGAGGCCTCTCCGGCTTTACCTCCCGCAGCGAGAGCCCGCACGACCCGTTCGGCGCCGGCCACGCCAGCACGTCGGTCTCAGCCGCTCTCGGGATGGCTATCGCCCGTGACCTTGCCGGTGACGATTACCACGTGGCAGCCATCATCGGTGACGGGGCGATAACCGGGGGAATGGCACTCGAGGCATTAAACCAGGCCGGCCACCTGGGCTCTAACCTCATCGTGGTGCTGAATGATAACGGGATGTCAATCTCACCCACCGTCGGCGCTATCGCCAGGCTCCTGCGCCGGGTACGGCTCGACCCGCGCTACCGCCGGGCCAAGGAGGACAGTAAGCGTCTGCTCGCCTCGCTGCCGCTGGGTAATAAACTCTGGCGGGCAAGCCAGCGGGTTGAGAGCGGGCTTAAGGGCATGGTGATGCCGACCATGATGTGGGAGGAGCTCGGTTTTACCTATATCGGGCCGATTGACGGTCACAATATCGCCGAGCTTGAGTCCGCCCTTCGCCAGGCACGGGACTATCAGCGCCGGCCGGTGCTGGTCCATGTTGCCACCACCAAGGGCAAGGGCTATCAGCCCGCCGAGGGAGACGCCGTCAACTTTCATGGCGTCTCAACGCCGAAGGCGGAAGCTGCTGTCCCGACCTACAGCGAGGTCTTCGGACAGACGGTGCTCCAGTTGGCCCGTGAAAATCCGAAGTTAGTGGCAATCACCCCGGCGATGTCCGAGGGGACCTCCCTGGATATCGTTTTAGCCGAGTTTCCGCGGCGCGTCTTCGATGTCGGTATCTGCGAGGAGCATGCGGTTACCTTCGCCGCCGGGCTGGCTACCCAGGGCTTTATCCCTGTCGTGGCCATCTACTCTACCTTCCTCCAGCGTGCCTTCGACCAGGTTATCCACGATGTCTGCCTTCAGGACCTGCCGGTGGTCTTTGCCATCGACCGCGCCGGTATTGTCGGCAGCGACGGCAAGACTCACCAGGGGACCTTCGATATCTCCTATCTTACCCCGATTCCCAACCTGATTGTGGCGGCGCCCCGGGACGAAAATGAGCTCCAGCACCTGCTTTATACCGCCGTGAGGGCAGGCCACCCGATGGCAGTGCGCTACCCCCGCGGCCCCGGGCTGGGGGTTGAGATGGAGACTATGCTCCACGAACTCCCTATCGGGGAGGGGGAAATATTAAGGGATGGAGATGATGTCGCCATCCTGGCGCTCGGCTCCACCGTCGCCGCGGCGCTCGAGGCTGCCCGTGAGCTAGCCGCCGCCGGGGTTGAAGCCGCGGTGGCTGATGCCCGCTTCGCCAAGCCGCTGGATGACAGGCTCATCCTGGAGCTTGCCCGCCGCACCCGGAACCTGGTCACGGTTGAGGAGAACTCCCTAATCGGCGGCTTCGGGAGCAGTGTGCTGGGCCTTATCCAGGCCTCGGATATAAGCGACGTCCGGGTAAAAAGTATCGGCATCCCCGATGAGTTTGTCGACCAGGGTAACCCGTCCGCTCTTCGCTCCGGCTACGGCCTCGATGCCCCGGGAATAGTCAGGCAGATACTGGCGATGGTGCCCGCCACCTAGCCGGTGCCGGCTGCTTTTATAATATGTGCCTGCTTGGGAGAGTGAATAGATGAATAAAATGACGGTGAGGGATGTTGAAGTCAGCGGCCGGAAGGTCCTGGTCAGGGTCGATTTCAATGTCCCCCTGGATGAAGCGACGGGGGCTATTACCGATGATAGCCGTATCAAGGCCACGCTTCCTACCCTTACATATCTCATTGACGGCGGGGCAAGGACTATCCTCTGCTCTCACCTGGGGAGACCCGGGGGGAAGGTCGTGGAGAAGCTGAGGCTGGGGGGGGTGGGGCAGCGCCTGTCGCAGCTTTTAGGTAAAGAGGTAGCCGTGACCCGTGACTGTATCGGGCCTGAGGTGGAAGAGGCAGCAGCCGGAATGAAAGACGGCGATGTGCTGCTCCTGGAGAATGTCCGCTTCCATCCCGGGGAAGAGAAAAACGACCCCGCCTTCGCCCGGGCGCTAGCCCGGCTGGCCGATATCTATGTTAATAACGCCTTCGGCGCGCTTCACCGGAGCCACGCGTCCATCGTGGGCATTACCGCCTACCTGCCGGCGGTAGCCGGCTTACTGGTCGAGAGGGAGCTCGAGGTCCTGGGGAAAATCCTGTCCAGTCCCCCTCGCCCTTTCGCGGCGCTTACCGGCGGTGCCAAGGTAAGTGATAAGATTGAACTCCTGGAGAATATCATGGGCAAGGTGGACTGCCTCCTTATCGGGGGCGGCATGGTTGCTACCTTCTTAAAAGCCTTATCTTACGAGGTCGGCCGGTCCCTGGTGGAGAATGATAAGCTTGAGCTTACCGGCCGGCTGATGAATGATGCCGCCCAGCAGGGGGCACGCCTGCTGCTGCCGCTCGACGTAGTCGTCGCCCGTGAAATCAGCGCCCGGGCCGAGTCCCTGACCGTGCCTGTGGAAGGGATACCACCCGGGATGAGAATCGTGGATATCGGTCCCCGCACCGTTAAAAGCTTCTCTCAAGAGCTTCGAAAGTGCCGGACCGTCTTCTGGAACGGGCCGATGGGCATCTATGAGATAGACCGCTTTGCCGGCGGCACCCGGGCGATGGCGGAGCTTCTGGCCGGTCTTAAGGCGGCAACCATCATCGGTGGGGGTTCTACCGCTGAGGTAGTCACCGAGATGAAGCTGGTGGACAGGATGCGCTTCGTATCTACCGGCGGTGGCGCCTCGCTCCGCTTCCTGGGCGGGGAGACGCTGCCCGGCGTGGAAGCACTGCGCAATAAGGAGGCTTCAGGCAGTGGCTAAAGATAATCTGGAGGTAATACGGGAGCTTGCCCGGCCGTCACCGAGCCGGATTGTACTGCTGGTCATCGATGGCCTGGGGGGCTTACCCGGTGCCGGGACCGGGAAAACGGAGCTGGAAACAGCCCGTACCCCGAACCTTGACCGGCTGGCGGCCGGAGGAATATGCGGTCTTATCGACCCGGTGGGGCCGGGAATAACTCCGGGCAGCGCCCCCGGTCACCTGGCCCTCTTCGGCTATGACCCCTTCGGCTTTAATATCGGCCGGGGGGTGCTGGAGGCGGTGGGGATTGATTTTGAGCTCGCACCCCGGGATATAGCGGCCCGGGGAAACTTCTGCACGGTTAATGAGGCCGGGCTCATCACCGACCGCCGGGCGGGGCGCATCTCCACTGAGAAGTGCGCTGAGCTGTGCCGGCTGCTGGACGAGGTGGTAATCGACGGCATTAAAATTATGGTCTGTCCGGTGAGGGAGCACCGTTTTGTCGTGGTTTTCCGGGGGGAGGGGCTGGAGCCTGATGTCAGCGACTCCGATCCCCAGCGGACAGAGGCATTCCCGGAGGCAGTCACCGCCCTTACTCCCGGGGCCGCCCGGATGGCGGATATTGCGGGCCGGTTTCTGGCCCAGGCAAAGGCTGCCCTGGCGCAGCACCAGCCGGCTAATATGCTCCTGCTGCGCGGCTTCTCCCGAAAGCCCCGTTTCCCCACCATGGGCGAGGTCTATAAACTGAAGCCGGCCGCTATTGCTACTTACCCGATGTACCGGGGACTGGCGAAGCTGGTCGGTATGGAGACGCTGGAAACGGGGAGCGGCATCGAGGACGAATTTACTACCCTGGAGCGGAGCTATCGCAAGTACGACTTCTTCTTCCTGCACATCAAAGGGACGGATAGCGCCGGCGAGGACGGGGACTTCGACCGCAAGGTGAAGGTTATCGAAGAGGTTGATGAGGCCCTGGCCGGGCTTATCCGTCTGAAACCCGATGTGATTGTGGTTACCGGCGACCATTCGACACCGGCAGCGCTTAAGGGCCACAGCTGGCACCCGGTACCCGTGCTGCTTTCTTCAAAGTGGTGCCGCCCGGATAGGGTAGGGGAGTTTTCAGAGTCAGCCTGCCTTTTCGGGGGGCTGGGAAGATTGCCGGCGGCGCAGCTCATGACCCTGGCCATGGCCCACGCCCTCAAGCTAAATAAATTCGGCGCCTAGAAAAAGAGGGAAGGGGACACAGGGGATAGGGTGTTTAATCAAATTAGGGTGACCAGCCAAATTGGGAGGCCTGAATGCGTATACCGATGATTGCCGGAAACTGGAAGATGAATACAACGTTAACCGAAGCCATAAAACTGGTTAACACAATGCTTCGCGGGCTTGAAGAGGTGAATAACATTGATATTCTCCTCTGTCCCCCCTTTATTTCGCTGGCTGCCGTAAAGGGGCTGCTTGAGGGGAGTCCGGTAAAGCTGGGAGCGCAGAACCTGTATTTTGCGGAGAAGGGGGCCTATACCGGGGAAATTTCGCCCCTGATGCTCAAGGAGCTCTGTGAGTTTGTTATTATCGGACACTCCGAGCGCCGGCAGTATTTCAACGAGACCGGTGAGATTGTTAATAAAAAACTCCGGGCAGCGCTCAAGGCTGGCCTGAAGCCCATCCTGTGTATCGGGGAAAAGCTGGAGGAAAACGAGGCGGGCAGGGCAGAAGAGGTGGTGACCGGGCAGATGGAGTCGTCTTTAGCCGGAATCGATGATATCGGGAGCTTGACTGTTGCCTACGAGCCCATCTGGGCGATCGGCACCGGCCGGGCGGCTACCGGCAGTCAGGCGAATGAGACCATCGGCCTTATCCGCCGTAATATGGCAAAGCTTTACAGTGAGACCGTGGCCCGGGACTTACGCATCCTGTACGGGGGCAGTGTCACCGCCGGCAATACGGCCGAGTTTATGGGCCGGCCCGAGATAGACGGTGCCCTTGTCGGGGGGGCAAGTCTCAAGGCAGACGAATTTACCGGCATCGTAAAACAGACTAAAGAAGTCAAAGCTCGTTTATCGGGGGGATAAGGTAACCGGATATGGACCGTCTCTTAGCTATCGTTGGCCCTACCGGCATCGGGAAGAGCCGGCTGGCCGTCCGTCTGGCCCAGGCCTATAACGGTGAAATCGTAAACGCCGATAGCCGCCAGGTCTATCGCCACATGGATATCGGTACCGCCAAACCTACCCCTGAAGAGCTGGCTTCGGTCCCTCACCACCTGGTTAATATTTTGAATCCGGACGAGGACTTCAGCCTGGCCCGGTACCAGCAGTTGGCCTATGAGGCGATTGAGGACATCGGCCGGCGCCACAAACTGGCCATCCTGGCCGGCGGCAGCGGCCAGTATGTCTGGTCGGTGGTGGAAGGCTGGGGAATACCCGCTGTTCCCCCCGACCCGGAGTTCAGACACGACCTGGAGGAGACAGCCGCCACTGCCGGCGGGGATGAGCTCTACCGGGAGCTTGTGGAGGTCGACCCGGTGGCCGCCCAAAGGATTGACCCGCATAACATCCGCCGGGTAATAAGGGCCCTTGAAGTCCAGAGAGCGGCAAAAACGCCCATCTCGCGGCTTCAGCATAAGAAAGTGCTGTCGCCTCATACCCTGATAGTCGGCCTGACCATGGATAGAACTGAGCTGTACCGCAGGATTGACGCGAGGGTTGATGAAATGCTTGAGCGGGGTCTGATAGCCGAGGTAGAGAAGCTGGTGAATACGGGCTATGGCCTCGACCTGCCGGCGATGTCCGGTATCGGCTACCGGGAAATCGGCATGTTTCTCCGCGGTGAGATAACCCTGGAATCCGCTATCCAGCAAATCAAGTTTGAGACCCACCGCTTCGCCCGCCACCAGTATACCTGGTTTCATTTGAAAGACAGCCGTATCCACTGGCTCGATATACGGAATGGGGCCGGTCCGGAAGTAACCGCCCCGCTGGCCGAGCTACTGGGTGGTGAATAGATGAATTTTACCAAGCTGCAGGGCGCCGGGAACGACTTTATCCTGGTTGAAGCCAGTAATATCAGCCGGGACTGGCCAGGGGTAGCCAGGGCCGTATGCGACCGCCACTTCGGGGTAGGTGGTGACGGACTCTTGCTGCTCCTGCCTTCGGAAGTAGCCCACTTCCGGATGCGCATCTTCAATCCCGACGGCACCGAGCCCGAAGCCTGTGGCAACGGGCTGAGATGTCTTGTCAGATATATCCTGGACAGGCAGCTAATTAACCCCCGGGCGCGGGAGGTGCTGGTGGAAACAGCGTCGGGAATAAGAAAGGCCAGGCTCCACGAGACGGGGAGCGGATTATCAGCCATCCAGGTCGGCATGGGAGCACCTGAGTTCGGCGCTAAGGATATTCCAGTCAAGGTGAAGGCCGGGCAGGGGAACCTGGTTAACATAAAGCCAATGCTGCGATATACAGTGGCGGTCGCCGGGAAGGAGCTTGAGCTGGACCTTGTCTCCATGGGAAATCCCCATGCCGTCTACTTCTCTCAGGAGCCGGTAGCTGATTTTCCGCTGTCCCGAATTGCGCCTGAGGTACAGGGGCTACCGGTGTTTCCCAGAGGCGTAAATTTCGAGGTAGCCAGGGTGCTTGGCCGCAAGCTCCTGGAAGCCAGGGTGCGGGAGAGGGGAGCCGGAGAGACCCTGGCCTGCGGCAGCGGTGCCTGTGCCATTGCGGTTGCCGCCCGGCTGCGGGGCTATATCGACAACAAAGTTGACATAAAATTACCAGGTGGTATCCTTAATGTGGAGTGGGGTGGGGTAGGGGAGGTGCTGCTTGGCGGCCCGGCGGAGACTGTATTTACCGGGGAATGGAAAGATGAAACTATCAAAACGGATTGAAAATCTGCCGCCTTACCTCTTTGTGGAAATCAGCCGCAAGATTGCGGAGAAGAAGGCCAGGGGTGAGAGCGTGGTCAGCTTTGGCATCGGTGACCCGGATATTCCCACGCCGCAGCACATCATCGACAGGCTGGTTGAGGCGGCCCGGGACCCGGCTAACCACCGCTATCCGGAGACGGAGGGCTTACCCGGCCTGCGCCAGGCCATCGCCCGGTGGTATCAAAGGCGCTTTGGCGTCTCTCTCGATGCCGGCAGCGAGGTGCTCCCCCTTATCGGCTCAAAAGAAGGTATCGCCCATATCGCCCTCTGCTTTATCGACCCCGGCGATACGGCGCTGGTGCCTGACCCGGCATATCCTGTTTACTCAATAAGCACCATGCTGGCCGGCGGTGAGCCTTACTATATGCCGCTTACCGCGGAGAACGGCTTCCTCCCTGACCTGGAAGCCATCCCCGGGCCTGTCCTGAAGAAGACAAAACTGCTGTGGGTGAGCTATCCCAATAACCCCACCGGCGCCGTCGCTGACCCCGGTTTCTTCCAGCGCATCGTTGCGTTTGCCCGGCGGTATGACCTGGCGGTATGCCATGATGGGCCATACTCCGAGGTTGCCTACGATGGCTACCAGCCGGTCAGCTTTATGCAGGCGGATGGGGCCCGGGAGGTAGGGGTAGAATTCCACTCCCTCTCCAAGAGCTATAATATGACCGGGTGGCGGATAGGAATGGCGGTGGGCAACGCCCGGATGCTCGATGCCTTAAAGAGGGTTAAGTCGAACCTGGACTCGGGGGTGCCGCAGGCAATTCAGTATGCCGCCATCGAGGCACTAAGCGGCCCGCAGGACTGTATAAAGGAGCATAACACTATCTACCAGAAACGCCGTGACCTGGTTGTTAAAACACTAAATGACATCGGGCTCGAGGTAACTCCCCCCAGGGCCGGGCTTTATATCTGGGCCGGGGTCCCCGAAGGCTACAGCTCGGTCGGGTTTGCCGCCGAACTGCTGGAGGAGGTGGGGGTAGTGGTTACCCCCGGCGTTGGTTATGGCAAGAGTGGTGAGGGTTATGTGCGCCTGTCCCTGACCACTCCCGATGCGGAACTGGCAGAAGGCCTCTCCCGGATAGCCAGGTGGCACACCACCCACCGGCCGAAGTAACTTGACATAACACCTCAACAGCGGGGGTATTATTAGAAGTACCATCCTCACTCAAGCATCATCAGAACGAGCCGTCCTGGTAGCTGTCGCCAGCAAAACAGGGGCTGATAGCTGGTCGGCGGAGTCATCCCTCGACGAGCTGGCGCAACTGGCGGGCACTGCCGGCGTTGAGGTAGTGGAGAGAATCATCCAGCGCTTACCCGTACCTACCAAGACGCACTATGTGGGCAAGGGTAAGCTGGCCGAGCTGCTGGCACTAAAAGAGAACACGGGCTACAATGTGGTAATCTTTGATGATGAGCTATCGCCCCTGCAGCAGCGAAACCTGGAGCAAGCCCTCGAGATAAAGGTTATCGACCGTGCCGCGCTGATTTTAGATATTTTCGCCAGGCGGGCCAGGACCCATGAAGGGCAGCTTCAGGTGGAACTGGCCCAGCACCAGTATCTTCTTCCTCGTCTTGCCGGACAATGGAGCCATCTGGAAAGACTCGGCGGCGGTATCGGCACCAGGGGCCCGGGTGAAAAACAGCTCGAGACTGACAGGCGCCTCATCCAGCGAAAGATACACCACTTAAAGGAACAGCTTGAGCAGGTGAGAAAGCACCGCATGCTCTATCGCCAGAAACGCCGCCGGAGCGGCATCCCGGTAGTGGCTATTGTCGGCTACACCAACGCCGGTAAAAGCACCCTGCTAAATACTCTCAGTAAAGCCGGCGTGCTTGTCGAGGACAAACTTTTTGCCACTCTGGACCCGACCACCAGACGCTTGAGACTCCCCGATAGCAGGGCAGTGTTGTTAAGCGACACCGTTGGCTTTATCAGGAAGCTGCCGCCGACCATCATAAACGCCTTCAGGGCAACCCTTGAGGAACTGGATGAAGCCAGTATCCTCCTCCATGTGGTTGACCTGACTTCACATAACGCTCCAGAGCAGTGCCAGACAGTAGAGGGCATTCTTGCCGACCTCAAATTGACAGATAAGCCCCGGATTACCGTCCTGAACAAGATTGATTTATTGCTTGAAAACGGGCAGACCTGGAATGAAGAAAAGGCGATAAATTTTCTTTCACGCCGGGGGGACGAAATCAATGAAAACGCGGTGCTTGTTTCAGCGGTAAAAGGATGGGGTCTAACCGGGCTCCTGGAAAAGATAAGTCAGGTCGTGCCGGGACCTGATTAAGGTCATTTTTTTATTGAGAAAAAGCCCTCTAAAAATGACGCTCTCAAATCGAAATTTAGGCCCCTAAAAATTCTTCTAAATGGTTTAGTACCTCTGGAGATGGCAGGGGGGGATTGGCCTCTGATTTTTACCCCTCTTTTCGTCCTTGTCCGCCCCGGTTTCGCCGTGGGGTGTTCAAGCAGCCATGTAAAATATCGACAAAGTCAAATGATAGGCCTTACAATAAAAGGCCAGTCTTATGTAAACTATACGTTATACAGGCAGAGTTTGGGTCGCACTATATATGTTATGTCGTATAATAACAATGTAGTGCGTATATTTTATCTAGATAGTACCCTATTTAACGGTAGTTTCGGAAACAGCTACCAAGGGAATAATCAAAAGGTTCTTATTCATCAGATTAAGAGGGATATTCTTTGTTCTCTAACACATCGTTGCAGTTTAAAAGTACAATTTAAGACTTCTAGTCTATCCTCAATTAATTTGGTTTTTAGTTTCTCCTTATCCGTTTCAGAAGTTTTCATATATGAGTCACGTAAATTAAATATGGACTTCCTAAATGTCGTAAATTTGCTCAAAGAGGTTGTTATCAATTCTTGTATCCAATGCTCAAATAATTTGCTAGCTGTATCCACAGACTGTAGGTCAGTAGTTACGTCGCCAATTTTGTATAGGAAACTGTTCAATGATCCTTCTGATTGTAGAGAAAACATTTTATCGCCAAGAATACGAACAATCTCATCAGCCCAATTATTAATTATCTCCAGAGCTTGTACTTTAACCATCCGGTTTCTTTCTTGCTCTCGGAGTTGTCTATTTTCTTCTCGCAATATCCTGTTTGCAGCATTATTACTTCTGACAGACCAAACGGTAATACCAGCAAGTACGCCTGTCGCTACAGCAAGTACAAGTGTACCTATGCCTGTGAGCCAAGTAGGGTCCATCACATCTTATTATAACATGTTGAGATAAAAGGGAAAGATAATGAATTATAAAGGAACATCAGCCAAAAATGATAAAGATGTTAATTAGATGTATGGGTGACTTGACAGTATATCATACTGTATGTTATAGTATAGTATACTGTAATATACGTTAGATTGGAGTGTGGGTTATGGATATGCTTATTATTAAAGGTGGTGCTAGGGGTGGAGGATTTATAATAAGAGAGAATGTGCATATCAGCAGAAGAGAACTGCAGGCGTTAATGCTGATGGCGAATGGACTTAGTAATGAGAAGATAGCTGAGAGACTCGGTATTAAACTGCAATCTGTTAGAAATCATTTACACAATATAACCAAGAAATTAAGGGCAGAGACTCAAGCTCATGCTTTAGCTTTGTGTATTCATTATGGAATGCTGAGGCTACCGGTGCATGGGGTTAAGGAGAAAATATCTGACTATGCATGGTGTTATCACTGTCAGAGGACTTATCTTCATGGAGAATTTAGGAAAGTTAAGGGTGAAACCTTTGTCGTTAATCATGTGAAGTATGATACGTCTTATGAGGGCTGTCCTTATGAGGATTGCGATGGCTCGGCGGATGGAGATGCTTTTGATTGGAATTATTTCAGGGAGTATTATCATGATTATCCTGAAATACCGGAGAGAGGTGTAGTTTATCCTTATGTTTAACAACGCAGTCAGTAAGTACGTTACTGCTATGGTGGCGGGTGGCAGAGCCAGGCGTATTACGCCGGCACTGCCCTACCCTGTCTTAGAGAGTATATATCTTAGTATTAATATATATAATATTATTTACTTCTGTTCTTTATATAGGCATATGTTGCCGGAGTTAAATAAAACATAGGAGGTTAAGTTGAAGTGACAGATATATGGGGTTATATATTAGTAGGCTTATTTACTCTGGTAGGCGCAATAGTAGGTGGTATTGTGCCACATATTTTACATCAGAGGTCATTATCAAAACAGCGGAAATGGGCGTTAGAAGATGAGGCTAGAAAAACAAAGCGTGAACTGGTGAATAAAAGGCTCGGAAATGTAGAGGAAGTAATAGGGTTAATGGTTATAGTTATTGATGATGCGGTAGGGGAAGCAATTGATCTGCAAAGTAGGGCTAATAATAAAACTATAGAAGAGGCAAAAAATAGGATAGCCATGAAGAACTCAGATTGTTGGGCTGCTGTTCTTCTTACTGGTTCAGATGAATTGCAAGAGAGCTATCGCGTAATATCGCAAATGTATTCGGATTTATTGGAGCTAGATAATATACCAGAAAATCAAGAGGCTTGGGACAAAGTAAGAGACGCACAGATAGCTGCAATAGAGATTATTGATAACATGCGAGCATTTAGGTGAATAGAGGTAATGATAAATAGCTTTAAAACAGATGAAGAAAGAAAGGAAGCTCGATTTTGGCACAGATTCTTTGTGGGTGCTGAAATTGGTATGGAGTTAAGGTTCTTGACTTTAAATAGTAGCGATGAGAGCGTGGTATTAGGTTTGGATATACTTGATTCTTTTAGAAAGTTTGTAAAACGGGCAAGGCGCAGATATGGGGTGTTCGAATATTTTGCGGTTGTTGGTGAAGCTAGTGATGAACCATTAAGAAAGCATATACATGCTATCTGCAAAGGGGTATATATGCCACAGCGTGAGCTGGAGGGTATGTGGATTGGTGTGCATAGGAGTATTAAGCCATATATAAAAAAGGTGAAAAGCGTTAAAGGCGCTGCAAATTACTTGGCAAAGTATATGCACCAGCAATCTTCGGATAGGTATATTATGAGTGCTGGTTGGGTGTTTCCTGGATGGGTCTCTTGGTCAAAATGGTACAAGCAAAATTACGGTATATATCCTCAACGGGTAGTGCCGGATGTGTTTGGAAGGCTAGCTAATATGAGCAAGAGTGACCGTAATGAGATAATTCTACCTGAATTGATGGCTCTAGATAAAAAGAGAAAAGGTAAGCTGTCAAGGGCTGTAAGAGCGAAGCGTCCCTTGATAGCTGGTTGACAGTGTATAAATAAAATGTAAATCTGAGAGGGTGTTAGCCCTCTCCTAATGGAGATATATAAGGAGATAAAACTAAGGCTGTACTTGCATGCTAGTTTATGAGAGAGTGGTTTGAGTGATTAATAGGGACTGATTTAATGGCGATAGAACTAAGAAAGCTTAAGGGCGGGGCTAAGCACAAGTATTTAAGAGAACATAGGCGAGAGATTCTCGGTTACTTAAGCACTCATGGCGAATATAAGACATTACAAAAATATGGGATGACAGTAGGGACTTTAGACCGTCTTTTAAGCGATAGCAATATAGCTAGACAGGAAAGAATATCTGATGCTGAAAAGGCAATGTTGAGAATAGATATATTGCAAGAGAATGTTAATAGCCTAAATAAGGATATGAGAGCCTTAGAGAATAGCCTTAACGTTCCTGTCGAGGAACTGGCTGATAATATTCGTAATTATGTGGTGGTCCCTCTACTGAGAATGGCTCAGAAGCCCGATGGGTTGGAAGTTATGAGAGATGATAAATTGCTAGATATTGGTGGTTTTTTAGAGGAAGTTAAGAGAATATGAAGCTAGAGTTGACAAATAGTATATAATCTTGTTAAGCAATGTCTATTGTAAAAGGAGGGAGCATGGGAATAGCATCATTGACTTTAGGTATTACTGGGCTGTTTGCATGGTTAGTTCCTATGATTGGTGTACCAATATGTATTGCTGGAATTACTATAGGAATAATATCGCTCATAAAATCGAACCAATATAGGAAAAGAGCTGCTTTTGGACTAGGTTTTAGCTTTATAGGATTGACAGTTAGTGTAATTTGGACATTTGTTGGGTCAATAGCTTTACTAGAATTTATGTATGAATCTTTTGGAAGCTTTGGAGGCTATTGATTAAACTGATTGTTGGAGGAAAACAAAGCTACAGTTGACATGGTATATGTTATGTCGGGTAGATAGCTTTTTCCCTTCCCTGCTGTACCTCCTGTCCCGCTTCCTTAACCCTCTCCAGTCCTTTCTTACCCCCTGGTAAATAAAGTCCCACCGGCAAGCAAGTAAGGACAGTTCCCGGTCTAACCCGGCCGGAAGAGTTTACCAGGGAAGCTTACTGCTCACCCTGCGCAAAAATACTACTCCACCAGATTAAAATTTTATGTCAACTGCCCTGCTATTAAAAAAGAAGGCAGAACTAGTCTGGTATTAGTCCTGCCTTACGCAGTTATAGCCCAGCAGGCTATAAAGCCAAATTAAACTATACCTTGTTATTAGAAGAGGTCATCCAGCTCTTTATTCCCTTCGGGCATGTCACCATGTTCGGCAAGGTACTGCTGCAGGAGCTCACTCTCCTTCTTGGTATACATCGGCTCCTCTTGATACATGAAGTAGCGGGCCTTTTCCGCAAGCTCCATCTGCTCTTCCAGTCCCTGACGCAGGTTTATAACTCCTTTGATGTTGATGACCTGTTCCTTCTCATCGAGCAGCTGGTAAACTCCCCCTGCCTCGGGAACCTGGCTCACGTTCTCCGTATTGAATTCTACCCACAGCACCTCCTTCGGTGCCAGAATAGGCTTGGATAACAGTAGCCTGAGGTCACACCCAAGACAGCGCTTCGCCTCAGTCATTGCGGCCTCCTGGTAAAGCGGTGGCTCTGCCTTGCTCAGCCCGGCGAACTGAGGTACCGGCCGATGGTAGGAAGTGGCCAGGCGCGCCAGGTCGGCAAACTGTTCTTCTCGCCCCAGCCACTGGCCAGGCTCATCAGGCGGCAGTAGCGGTTCAGCAACGACCCCGTCACCGCCAAGATATCTGTCAATGGCTTCAGCCGCTTTGATGCCCGAGGCAACTGCCCGGATAGCGGAGCGGGAGGAGTCACCCCGATGCAGTGCCAGTTGCTTAACCATAACCTGGAAAAAGTTATCTCCATTCCCACTACTAACGTTATGGATAAAATCTTCAGAAATGCCACCGAGTATTGCATCCCCGCCCGCAAATACCCCTTCCCGACTGGTGGCAAGGGTCTTGGGATTAACCTTGATGCTCCCGCCGGGGGTTAGTTCGATGCCCTCGCCTTTCAGCCAGAGGGCGGTAGGTCCGACGAAAGTAGTCCCGGTAGCCAGGAATACGACATCAAATTGTTCGGCAAAAAGCTCATCAAACCTCATCTGAGGAGAGTTGAGCTTTAAGTTGACCCCGGCGTCAGTGATTTCCTTGATATCCTCCTCCAGGGCCTTTTTGGGTAACCGTTTTCGTGAAATGGCCTGCCTTAGCATACCCCCGGGCAAAGAAGCCTGTTCAAAGATGGTTACCTCATGGCCCTTCCTCACCAGGTAATATCCCGCGGTGAGCCCTGCCGGTCCCGAACCGAGAATGGCTACCTTCTTCCCGGTGGCAGTAGGAGGCTTCAGGTTCCCCTTCCACAGCTCAGAGTGGTTTTCACTCACAAACCTCTTAAGAGCCCGGATGGCAACCGGTTCATTTACCTCGCCCCGGCGGCATTCCACCTCACAGAAGCTCGGGCAGATGTAGCTGCACACTGAAGGTAAAGGAAGCCTCTCCCTGACCACTGCATATGACTCATCGAATTTTCCTCCGGTAATGAGACGGACATATCGGGGTACATCTATTCCCGCCGGACAGGCAACCCGGCACGGAGCGTCTTCAAACGGCTTCTTATCAATAAGAGCGCCTGTCGGGCAGACTTCGACGCAGGCGGTACAGAAGCGGCAAGCCGATTCCTGGAGCGTGGGGCTAACGGTACCTACGATAACTCGCCCCTCTTCATCAAAAATGAAATCGACTGCCTTTACACCGCGTACCTCGCGGCAGACCCGGATACAGCGAGTGCAGCCTATGCACAGGTTATAGTTTCGCTCAAATAAGGGGTCATTCTTTTCCACAGGCAGGTCTTCAAAGACATAACGCGGGGTCTCATCCTTAATCCCGACGTACTCGACCACTTTCTGGAACTCACAATTACCAAACTGGGGGCAGCATCTCGCATTCTCCGGTATGTTCATGGAGCAGGGAAATCGAGCGCAGCCTTCCTTCTGAGCACAGGTAAGGCAGGCGTGAGGATGCTTGACCAGAAGAAACATAATTCGGTCGCGACGGGACTCCTGAACCTCTGGTGTGTGGGTATGAACTACCATCCCTTCGGCTACCGGGGTAGAACAGGCACGCTGAAAGTCTTCTTGTCCCTCAATCTGCACCACGCAGAGCTGGCAGCCTTCATACCCAAGCTCGGGCTTTTTGTTCTCCAGGCGTTCGCCGCCACGGTAGACGGCCTCGGCTGGCTTTAGCTCCTCTACCGGAGGGAGATCGGGATGGGAGCAAATATGAGGGATATAAATGCCCGCCTCCTGGGCGGCATCCAGTATCGTCGTCCCTTCTGACGCAGTGACTTCAATTTCATCAATGACTAAACTAACCATAACTATAAACTGTCAGCTTTGTCTACGAGGTCAAAGCTTCCACTTGCTCTAATATTTGGCGAGGGGTAAAATGGCTCAGGGACATGGCCCCTGAAGGGCAGATACCGGCACAAGCGCCACACCCCTTGCATAAGGCCCGGTTGACCGTCATCACCCTCTCCAGGCTGTCAAGGGCCAGTGCACCATAAGGGCACATTTTCTCACACAGGCCACAGCCAGAGCAGACCTCTTCGTCCACGGAGGCAATGATGGGTTCAATCTCTACCTTGCCCCGGGCCAGCAAGCCCAGGACCTCAGCCGCCGCTCCCTTGGCCTGCGCCACGGTGTCTGGTATATCCTTAGGGCTCTGGCAACATCCAGCAACGAATATCCCATCGGTCAGCGTGGCTATTGGGTCCAGCTTGACATGTCTCTCCATGAAAAAGCCATCCGCTCTGCGGCCAATGGAAAAGAGTTTAGCCACTTTCCCTGCATCATCCCTCGGCTGGAGAGCGGTGCAGAGTATAACCATGTCCACCGGGACCCGGAGAAAGCTCCCTAACAATGTATCCTCTACGCAAACGGTGAGCCTCCCTTTTTCATCATCGGTCAAGGCTCGGTCGGTTACCCTGGAAACCTTGCCCCGGATGAATTTTACCCCATCCTGGGCACCAACACGCTCATAGAATTCCTCATACCCTTCCCCAAAGCAGCGCATGTCAATATATATCTGGTATACTTCGGCTCCCGTCTTCTCCTTAATGAGGTGGGCAAATTTGAGCGCATACATACAGCAGACCCGGGAGCAGTACTCATGGAAGTTCTTATCCCGGCTGCCAACGCAGTGAATGATGGCCACACTCTCTGGTGGCTGGCCATTTTTGAGCCGGATCTCGCCGCTGGTTGGTCCTGCGGCATTAGAAAGCCGCTCAAACTCCAGTCCGGTGATAACATTATCATATTTTCCGTAACCATACTGGGGAATGGCGCCGGCGTCGAAGGCATCATACCCGGTAGTCATAATAATCGCGCCGGCTTCTATCTCCATGAACTGGTCTTTCTGCTCGAAATCAATGGCTCCGGCAGCGCAGAATTTCTCACAAGCCCGGCACTTACCCTTCAAGAAATAGGTGCAATGCTCCTTATCAATAACAGGTACATTGGGCACCGCCTGCGGGAAGGGGGTATAGATAGCCTTCCTCTTGCTTAAGCCGACATCAAATTCGCTATCCACCTTCCGGGGACATTTCTCCTGGCATACCCCACAACCAGTACACTTCTCTTCATCCACATAACGCGCCTTTTTCCTGATTTTAGCTTTGAAGTTGCCGATGAAGCCAGAGACCTCTTCTACCTCACTATAGGCCAGAAGTTCAATATTGGGATGGGAACCCACATCGCTCATCTTCGGGGTTGAGATGCAGGCAGAGCAGTCGAGAGTGGGAAAAGTCTTATCAAGCTGGATCATGTGTCCGCCAATTGAGGGTTCTCGCTCCACCAGGTAGACTTTATAGCCGGCGTTGGCTATATCTAGAGCTGCCTGAATTCCAGCGATGCCACCTCCCACAATGAGTGTGCTTGGATTGAAACCGACTTCCATCGGCTCCAGGGGTTCATGATAGTAGACCTTCATCACCGCCGCCTGGACGAGTTGTTTAGCTTTCTCAGTAGCACCTTCCTTATGAACCCAGCTACAATGCTCCCTGATGTTTGCCATTTCAAACAGATAGGGATTCAGTCCGGCGCTACCGCAGACACGGCGGAAGGTACGCTCATGCAGCAGGGGTGAACAGGAAGCCACCACAACCCGGTTCAGGTTGTATTCTTTAATATCATTCCTGATAAGCTCCTGCCCGGGGTCAGAGCACATGAAGATGTAGTCACGGGCTACTACCACGCCACGGAGCGAAGCGGCAAATTCCGCTACCTCCTTCACGTTAACCGTGGCCGCAATATTGGCTCCGCAGTGGCAAACATAAACTCCAATCCTTCTGTCCATGTCGCCTTGCTAGATTACCTCCCTAACCAACTCTGAGATATCCCTAATCTCGAGCAAGCCCTCTTTATCCGTGGTAAGAAGGCTATCATCAAAGTTAAGCAAGCAGTAAGGACAGGAAATAGCCATCACCTGTGCCCCTACTTCAAGCGCCTGTTCAACGCGAATATCGGAGAATCTCTCTCCCTTCCTGGTCTCCATCCATATCCTTCCCCCCCCGCCTCCACAGCACAGGCTGTCCTCGCGGGAATCAGGAAACTCAACCAGTTCAAGCCCGGGAATGCTCTCCAGCACCCTTCTTGGCTCCTCATATATTCCATTGTGCCGCCCCAGGTAGCAAGGGTCGTGGTAGACGACCCTCTTTTCCAGGGACTTGTCCGGCTTCAGGCGCCCGGCCTCGATTAATTCCGCCAGGAGCTGGGTGGTATGGATTACCTCGAAGTTTCCCCCAAGGGCGGGGTACTCCTTCTTGAAGGTATGGTAACAGTGGGGTGAGGAAACGATGATCTTGGTGACGCCATGGCTGACGAAAGACTCGATATTAGCCCGAGCCAAGTTCTGGAAAAGCTCTTCCTCCCCCACCTTGCGAGCGCTTTCACCGCAGCAGTTCTCCTCATTTCCCAGGATCCCGAAATCAACCCGGGCTTTGTTCAATACTGCTACTGTAGCCAGGGCTACCCTTCTCGACCGCGGGTCGTACGCTGGCGTACAACAGGGAAAATAGAGAAATTCAGTGCCAGGGGCAACAGTCTTTACTTCAAGACCTTTGGCCCAATCGGCTCTCTTCTCCTTTGCCTCGCCCCACGGATTCCCCACCGTCCCGAGGCTTGCCATTACAGTCTTAATCGTTTTCGGGGTCGCCCCCCACTCAGCCCCAATCCGGCGTAGCGCCCTGATAATATCTATAATCTCCACCCCACGCGGGCACTGTTCCACGCAGGCGCCGCAGGTGGCACATAACCATATATCCTCATCCTCCAGCTCCACCAGGCCAATCTGCGCCTGGTGGATGAGTCTTCGGGTAAGAAAGCTGCGGACCACGTTCCAGGGGCAGGTGGCAGTACACAGCCCGCACTGATAGCAGGATTTAAGGGCCTCTCCCCCCGCCTCGAGTATGAGGTCAGCCACTTCCGGGGACGGATTTATCACAGCCATGGCCTTTAAACCTCTGTTTCCTTGAAGGTAGCCAGCGGTATTTCCTCTTCCAGGCTCCTGCCGGGAACATAGTTAAGCGCCTTCTGCAGCCCGTCCCCTACCGCCTGGAAGATAGTCGTCAGCGGAAGCCCACGGGGGCAGGCGCTCTCACATACGCCGCAACCACAGCAGGAGAGCGCTACATGGTTCAGTCGGGTCAGGTGATAAAGGAGTATCTCGGTAGGCATTCGTAGAGCACCTTCCTGGTCTACCCATCGGTAGTAGCGCCCTGATTCCGGTTCGAAGGTATCGGTACGAAAGAAGCACACCCGGCAGTAGCAAATCGGGCAGGCAGCGGAACAAGCATAGCAGCGAATACAGGTGTCGAGGCAATCAGCAAAGCCAACAATGGTCTTCGTCTTCTCCCGAAATTCAGCGAAGACGTGCTCCCGTGTTTGAGTACGGCTGTCCACCAATTGGGTAATAGACTTCTGGCGGTTTGCTGTTTCCTTTACCTCAACACCGAGTTTCTCGACCAGTCCGCTCTCGAGGTTAACAGAAATTACGTTCTCACCCCCAAATAGTCCGAGGGTGATATCCGCTAACACGGGAGTAAAGGAATTGCACATTTTGCAGGCCGAACGAAGAGGAACCGGCAGAGGCTTGGTGTCAGGCTCAGCTATGTGCTGGCGCATGTCGGCCAGTACCTGCATCCCCTTCTCCTCTGCTGTACCTTTCATCTCGTCTATAAGCCTGGCATAGTCCTCTACCTCATAGGTTCCGAGGCAATCGACCCCAATGATAACGAGGTTCTCCAGGCGTGCCTGCCCCAGCTTGACAAGTTCAATAAGGGCCCGAATTTCGCATGGCTTTAGCACTGCCCCCAGTCTCTCCTCCGGCTTATCAATGGTAAGCTGGGAGACAATGGCCGCGGAGCTAACGGGCATCACCGGAGAGAAGGGATTAGCCTTATCGAGATGAGCTGGCTCCTTTACCAGCGTCTGAACCAGAGTACGCCCATGAGAGATCTCCATAGGCACCAGCAAGTAATCGACGATTCCTTCCCGCAGGAGCTTGCCCAGGAAATCCCTCGAAGCTTCCAGGATATTCCCCTCTTCTGCCTTTGGAACAGCTTCAACTTTCATTTTACCTTTTACCTTTACTTGTCGGGCCCGGATTCAGTACCGGACAATTGGCAGCCGGCCGTTTCTTGCCAGAGTTGCCATGACGTCCGCATCGAGCCGGGCCCTTTGGCCCGGAGTTCAGACACCATTTGGTCCACTGTCTCACTAAAGAGCTTACCCTCGCTGGCATCAATCCAGCGCAGCCAGACCCGGTCTTCATCAATACCGACCTGGCGCAGGACATCCTTCAAAACCTGCACCCGACGCATAGCCTTATAGTTCCCGTTCTGATAGTGACAGTTTCCAGGGTGACAGCCTCCGATAAGCACTCCGTCTGCACCGTCCAGCAGTGCCTTAAGAACATAGACCACATCGATGGAGCTGCTGCACATCAGGCGGATGACCCGTAAATTTGGCGGGTAGTGAAAACGCGAAGTCCCCGCCAGGTCAGCGCCCCTGTAAGCACACCAGTTGCACAGAAATGCTACTATCTTCGGCTCAAATTCCATCATCGCTTATTGTCCTGAGAAGGGCCTCCGGCAACAGCAAGGTTCCTATTTTTTATACAGGATTTCCCACCCGTCCGCGTGGGAAATCGCTCCCGGTCCGCAGGCAGCCACACAGGGTGCCGGCTCTTCCCCATAGCCAGGTTTGCAGGGAGCGCAGCTATACCTGAGCTTCTTGCGTTCTGCGACTGTAACCTTGGCTACCGGCTCGTCCCGGAAGGGGTCGTATTCATCCTCTCCCACCTCAAGGACATTCGCCGGGCATGCCTCCACACACTTGCCACAGCCATCACACTTATCAGTATCAATCTGTAGAAACCAGTTGCCTGACCCGTCTTTAAAACCGTAATTGGCTAACATCCTTTATTTCAAGCCTTTCTGGCGCTTTTTGCCTTGCCTCTTTCCAGCATAGCAAAGCCAAAGAGGGCCGCTCCTATTCCACCAGCGATCTGGGTATCAAAGGGAAGGCCCTTGTCACGCATCTCCGGGTCGTACCAGTTAGCCTCCGGAGATTGGGTCTTTACCTCCTCCTCCAGCCTCTTCACCACGCCCATATTTTTAGCGATGCCGCCGGTGATGGCAAACTTCTCCTCTACACCAAGGCGGTTCAACAGCTCCACTACGCGGTGCGCCATCGCCGCACAGTAGGCAGCCATGATATCATTCTCCGGCACACCTTCCTGAAGCAAACTAACAACCTCGGTCTTGGCGAATACCACGCAGGTGCTGCTTATCGCGGGCGGCTCCTTCTCAATCTGGAAAGAGCGGGTGCCAATCTCCCAGACAGGCACCTGGATAAGGTCGGCGAATACCTCCATCCCCCGGCCGGTCCCGGCAGCGCACTTATCGTTCATCATGAACTTCAGCACTTTGCCCCTGTCATCACAGCGGATTGCCTTACAGTCCTGGCCTCCCATATCCAGCACCGTCTTTACCTCCGGACCGTACATGAAGTTAGCTCCCCGGGCATGACAGGCAATCTCGGTTATTGCCTGCTGGGCCATCGGAACATTCACCCTTCCGTAACCGGTGCCGATACAATAATCAAAGTTATCCACCGTCATGTCGCTGTCTGTTAAAGCGAGATTAACTGCCTTCCAGGCACTATCGGGGCTGTCAGAGCCGGTGCGCGTGTTGCTATAAGCATAAAGCTTACCATCAACCATCACCACTGCCTGCGAGCTAACCGAACCGACATCAACCCCGACGGTAACAAACTTCCCACTTTTCCAGTCAATGCCCGGATTTACCCAATTGGTCTCCGGCCATCTCCAGAATTCTACTGTTTTGGCTTCAGCCATTGCCGTTTCCTCCTTGTTCAGATATTTAAACCTTACTTACCCTCTTCGATGGTCTCTTTCTCCACGACCTTCGCTTTTACCTCTTCACCCAGGACTCCCTGGGATGCCGCAACAGCAGCCCCTAAGGCACCGACATAATCCGGGTCGTCCGGCACGATAACATCCATGCCAAGTTCCCTGTTCAAGGACGCCACAAAACCCGCATTCATCGCAACCCCACCAATCATGGCAATGTCCTTCTCCAGTCCCACAATACGGGTTACGGAAGCAACCCTTCCGGCAATGGCATCATGAACCGCCCGGGCAATATCAAGCTTTTTTATCTTCTGGTGAATCAGCGACACTACCTCAGATTCGCCAAAGACGGCACACTGGGCATTCATCGGAATCGAGGTTGTTGACTGAAGGGAGATTTTTGCCATCTCCTCCACCGGCATCTCCAGTGCCCTGGCCATGGTGTCGACAAAGGTGCCGGTGCCGGCGGCGCACTTCTCGTTGACGGCAAAGTCTTGAACCCTTCCCTCGGCGTTAATCTTTATCGCCCGGCCTTCCTCGCCCCCGACATCAATAATGGTTCTTGCCGAAGGAGCCAGCCGGTTTACCCCTCTGGCATCGGCCGCAGCGTCAGGGATATAGCCGTTGGCAAAAGTGACCCTCGGACCGGAACTGCCGGTAGCTACTACTGCCTCGACATCTCCCCGCTTCAACCCGGCTTGCTGGAGCGCCTCATCATAAAACTTCCCGGCGGCTTCAGCCTTCTGAATACCGGTTGCCCCTGCTGCCTTCGCCACCACCTTGTCATCTTTCAAGATGACGACATGCACATTCCTACCACCTAAATCTATTCCTGCGACTGTCATTCCGTCCTCCTTTCTCTGGTGTCGTTTATTAAGCTACTTTCTTGAGTCCCAGTGTCTCCTTAACAAAGAGGTCAATGAGCCTGTCGGTCCGGGCCTCGTCAAACTGTCTCTGGTCAGCCATATTACCTTCGAAGGTCATTACGGGCAGTCCCAGCTTTTGCAGGGCTATCTTCATCTCCATCTGGTGCTGGGCAGTCCCCTCACAGCCCCGGTTAAGGTGGATTATCGCCGCATCGCACTTCCACTGCTTGACCATCCTGGAGACCAGGTCGTTCTTGTAGGTGGCTCCGTAGAACGGCGCCCATTCTAACTTACCCTTAATCTCACCTTCGACCAGGAACCTCAGGGCATCTTCCCGGGTTTTAAGGGTCACTCCCTGCTCCTCAAGGGTAGGATAGGGTACCATGTCCCCTTTCTCATTAATATTCCACCACCCGATCAAGGACATGGTATAAAGGTTGGCATTAGAGACAATGCCGTACTGCTCCAGATAGCGGTATACCCTGAGAAAGCCCCAGGGGGGCTGACTATCGCCGAACACGCGGCACTGCTCGTTAGCTACCGCCGCAATCTGGTTATCCACCCGGTCCTTAACCTCAGGATACAGGAGGTTCTTATAGAAGTTGGCGATATCATCGTTTGATTTCTCCAGGGTTCCCAGCACGTAGAGTGAGAACATCGTCTTTTCATCCAGGGGTGCCGGGACTGCCTGGTTGAGCTCACACGCCTTTGCCCAGTAGCAGGAGGAGTCATAGGTGTTGTGAACCTTTTTAATCAGCTTCTCATCGTCAATCTTCCTGCCGGTAAACTTTTCCAGGAATTCGATTCCATCATAGAGCTGTTCCACTACGTAGTTTATCTGCCGCTCGCCTATCTTGTCATAGGCGCCGACCCCGACATCAAAACAGAAGTAGGGAATTTCCCCGCCAGCGATTTCACCAGCTACCTGAAGCCACTTGGCATGTGAGCAGCAGATGTGGTTCTGAAAGATGAAATCTGCATGGGGCCATTCACCACCGAAGGCATATTCGTTAAGAATGATAGAACCCCAGTAGTTGCGCAGGTAGGCACACAGGTCGTTAGCACAGCCCCATTTACCTTCGGCTGCCTCCTGATATCTCACCTGCATAGCCGGATTGGCCCCGATGCTCGCCCCGTAGGGCTCTTCCGTGAGCCCGTGCACCTCACCCTCGAGTGACTGCGGGACAGCATCGAAGGACCAGGCCCCGCCTTCCCAGCGCAGCGCCCCACGGTCATGCGCTTCTTTATAGTCCTGATAATACCTCTGCCTAAGCTCTTTAGCTTTACCCCAGCAATCTAAACCTTTGGTTTTGTACTTTGCCATCTTCCCCCCTTTACAAATAAGCTATTTAAAGAATCCCTAGCCAAACAACTCCTCCGCCTTTATTTGCTCCAAGAATGCCTCTACCCGGATGCGGAACGGCCCTATGGGAACCGTGACCTCAAATTCAAGGAAGTAGCACGGGATATCGTTACCTTCCAGGTATCGCCTTAAGCTCGGAGTATCAAGCTCATGAGGGTCACAGAATTTCTGCTGGACCAGGATTGCTCCCTGAACACGGTAGTCCTTGGCCAGCTGGAGAATATGCGGGAAGCGCTTTCTCGAGATATCCTCCATCCCCCAGTCCTTGCCGGGGCAGGGTATGCGGTCACAGTAGCGGTTGGCGATGGCCTGGAGCCGGTCCTTCTCCGGGGTGAGCTCGTCCCAGAAATACCTCGAGCCGGTGCAGTGGTCGTCGATAACAAAGGTGCTCCCCAGAACATCCTCTACCATCTCCATAAAGGGACGGTCATCATTCTCACTACCAATAATCATCAGCCGGATCCCGGGGTCCCGGTCAAGCTTTCGGTTAGGAAGCGCCTCAAGGAGCTGCTTCAAAAGCTCGTTATGCTCCCTCTTATCCATCAACTGACCGGCCCATACCATTGTCATGGCTTCGGCACCGGTTAGGGGCGGGTTGTCCTGTTTACGGAGTTCATAGACCTGCTTCATCAAGCGCCGGTTGGTATTCATGATATCTATGCCCCGGTCCAGGTCCTCGTCGGTAATGGTTTTCCCTGTCCATTCTTCTATTGCTTTCTTGAACTCCTCCAGCTCCCCGCGCAGAAACGGTTTGGACCTGGGACTGCGCACTGCGTTGGGCATCACGTACCAGTAACTCCACAGGTAAGGCTTGTTGACCACCCAGGCGCCAAAAGCCTGACGCGCATGGAGGCAGCAGTTAGTCTCCATCAGTCCGTCCAAGTAATCATCATACTTTCCCTGCAGTCCCTGGTTCAGGCAATCCCGGGAAAAAGGGCACCACATATCAAACATGTGGGGTGTTACCAGGCTGGGAGTCTCGTGACCACCCAGGATACGAATCGGGAGGATGTCCGCTGCATACAGGACTTCCTCCGGCGCGTAGGTACAGAAGAAACCTAATACCTTGCCCCCTTTTCTCTTCTTCCAGTCTCTGGCATAGTCGTGCCGGTTTTCCCAGATATCTTGAAACTGTTTCAGTATTTCGGATGCTTCCATTCTCTCCTCCTTCTATTATTTCTTGGAAATCCCCTGTTTAGCAGGTGGCGGCCGCTGATATTCTTTCATTACGGAATCAAAATGCTCGTTAGCCTTATCGGCGAGTAAATCGTGATACTCACTAAATATGGCCGCGGCTTGAGGCCGCAGCCAATCTTGAGGTAAAAGCTCTCCGGGTAAGTCAGGGTCGAAGAAAGGTAACCTGCGGTACTCGTGAATCAGATTGAATCTCTCCACGAAACACTCACTGGGTTCGATAACCTCTCCCGCGCTGAGGCGCTTCAGATGTCCTGCCAGCTTAGGCCGGTAGCTGGCGATGAATGCAGCATACCTATCATGTACCGTCTGCAGGTCCCAGCACCGGGATACTATCTCCCGAGGGCTGGTAAAACCATCATGTCTGGCATGAAAGACCTGGACATACTTTTTGATTTTAAGCCTTTCGACTAAATCCTCGACCTCATGCGTCATGTCATATGGTGAAATCCACGTCGCCTCGCTCAAAGCACCATACCCCATCCAGCCCAGTTCGAGGCGCAGCCTGTCTCTTGCCTGCCGCCTCTTCTCGGGAATGGAGTAGATGACAATGTTCCAGCTTCCATCCCAATCGGTGTTCTTCCGCTCAAAGATACGCCGGGCACCTTTGGTCAGCAAATCATAGCCGCTCTTTGTCAGCGCATAGTAGCTTTTGCGTCCCTCATGCCTTACTTTCAGTATCCCGGCACGGCACATCCTTGACGCTGCCGACCTTACCGCCTGTTCAGATAAACCGAGGCCATTGAGCAGCTTTATGAGGCTACCGATACCGATTTCCCCGCCACGGTGGAGAAGATAGTCCCCATAGAGGGTAAGGATAGCCGGCTGGCGGCGCAATATGCCTGTCCGCAAAATTAGGGCTCCAATGTGTCAATAAATTTGTATTGCGTTAATCTCACGCCACAAATAATTTTACCACGCACTAGCCGTCCTGTCAATACATGGGAAATAAAAAATTTTGAAGAATAATCAGCGCCAGGCGGGGTCGAAACTGGGCTCGGCAGGGTTCGAACCTGCGACCAATCGGTTATGAGCCGACCGCTCTGCCACTGAGCTACGAGCCCATGGAAAAACTCATCTGAGTTCAGTCTCATTTTAGACAAGGTCAGGGCTATAGTCAAGAAGCTAGCGGCTGGTGGTTTCAACCTGCCCTTCAGATTATCAGCATGGCATCGCCAAAGCTGTAGAAACGGTAGTCTGAAGCCATCGCTTCATCGTAAGCCCGGCTAACAAAATCCCTGCCGGCAAAGGCACTGACCAGCATCAGCAGTGTTGACCGGGGCAGGTGAAAATTGGTAATAAGTCCATCCACCATCCGGAACTGGTATCCGGGCAATATAAAGAGGTCCACCCACCCCTTAAACGGCCGGAATTGCAGTGGGCTGCGGGACTGAGCGGCTTCCTCTATAACTCGTACCGTGCTGGTGCCAACGCAAATGATTCTTCTCCCCTCTGCCCTGGCTTGAGATAACTCGGCAGCCACCTCCTTACTTACCACACCATATTCCCTATAAACAGGATGCTCAAGGGGGTTGTCTACTCTGACCGGACGGAAGGTGTCAAGCCCGATGTGAAGGGTAACAAACAGACACCTGACCCCCTTCTCTTTTATACCGCTAATCAACCCGGCAGTGAAGTGTAAGCCAGCGGTAGGCGCCGCCACGCTGCCCTCCTCACCGGCATAGACCGTCTGGTAACGCTCAGGGTTGACCAGTGGAATATGGATATACGGTGGTAGTGGAGCCTCCCCTGCCCGAGATAATAATGCTTCATTAGAAAAACTTACCACCTTTATACCGTCCTGCTTGAGTCCAATCACTTCAGCCAGAATCTTACCATCTCCGGCCGTGGAAGCAGTCGTTATCTCAATTCTGGAGCCGATACCAAGGCGTTTACCGGGCCGGGCCAGTGCCTCCCAGACCCCACCGCCGACCCGACGCAGCAGGAGAAACTCTACCTTCCCACCATCAACCTTGCTCCCTTTGAGACGGGCCGGGATAACACGACTATTATTAAAGACCAGGGTGTCCCCGGCCTCCAGATAATCACCTATTTCAAAAAACCTGCGGTGTTCTATTAAACCGTCACGGCGGTCCAGGACCATGAGCCGGGAGTGGTCCCTTGGTTCGGCCGGGGTCTGGGCAATGAGTTCAGAGGGAAGCCTGTAATCAAAGTCGCTGGTTCTCACTGGTACACCATATTATGTCAACTACTCACCTGCTGTATCCCGTGGAATGTTATCACAGGCCTGCCTGCCTGCCAAGGCGGCGGGACAGGCTTGCCAGTGACCAGTCAACATGCTAGAATGCCATCTAGCGTTTGTTCTATTGATATTCTACACCTCACCGGGGTTAAGTTGAAGCAAGCAAAAGAGTGGGAACCCAAATTACTTGGTTTTCTGTGCCGGTGGTGCAGCTACGCCGGCGCCGATCTGGCCGGCACCAGCCGTAAGAAATATCCTGCCAATATAAGAATAATAAAGGTGCCCTGTTCAGGGAGGGTTGACCCTCTCTTCATCCTCAAGGCACTCCAGATGGGTTTTGACGGAGTGCTGGTCTCCGGCTGCCACCCCGGTGACTGTCATTACCAGACAGGAAACTACCGCGCCCGGCGGCGAATAGCCATAACCAAGAAATTCCTCGAATACGCAGGTATTGAGCCGGAGCGCCTTCAGGCAAGCTGGGTATCGGCCTCTGAAGCAGTAAAATTCACCGGGGTAGTTACTGAAGTAACCAAAGGCCTGGAAAGAGTCGGGGCCAACAAGCTATTTGCTGACGAAAGGCAGGGGGATGGAACAGCGACTGCGCAGTGAGGTTAAAGCCCTGCTGAAGCAGGGCAAGATTGACCGGGTCATCGGCTTCGAGCCGGGCAGCCTGAAATTTACCACCACCCCTCTAATAACCAGTGATGGTGACGATGTTGACCGCCTGGTAATTAATCCATTTATTGTAAATAACCTCAGTGTCTATCTAACCGGGACCAGCGGGCGGGTCGGCATCGTAGCCAAGGGCTGCGACAGCCGCTCTATTGTCAGTCTCATCCAGGACAACAAGGTCCTGAGGGAGAATGTCGTAATTATCGGCATTCCCTGCTCCGGGGTGATTGACCTCACCAAGGTGGAGCGGCTGGCGGGTAAAGACAGAGACGAACTGGACGATATTGTCCACCAGGGTGATAAGATTACGGTCACGGTAGATGGTAAAAAGAAAGAGTTTCCCGCAAGCGAAGCCCTCTTTGACAACTGCCTCGGATGCGAGTTTCCCACCCCCCGGGAATACGATATTCTTCTGGACGAACCTGTAACCCCCACCCCCGATAAGGCAATCAGCGAGCAGAAGCTGGACAGCTTGAGGGAGATGCCCCAGGAACAGAGATGGCAGTTCTGGAAAGAGGAATTTAGCCGCTGCATCCGGTGCTATGCCTGTCGTAATGTCTGCCCGGCCTGCTTTTGCGAGCGCTGCTTTGTTGAAGAATCCGAGCCGCAGTGGGTGCTGCCGGTACCCCGATGGCAGGACAACCTTATCTTCCAGGTAATCAGAAGCATTCATGTAGCGGGGAGATGCACCGACTGCGGTGAGTGTGAGCGGGCCTGCCCGGTAAACATACCCCTGCGAAGCCTGACCAGGGAGATGGACAACCTGGTAGAGGAGTTATTCCATTATAAAGTAGGAATAGACAAAGAAGCGCCACCGTTATTTATTGCCTACGAGCTAGAAGAGGCCGAGGACTTAATCCGGTGAAGGAATGGCTGATAGCAAGCGAATAAACAAAGAGGATATAGGCAGGCTCCTTGACGAGTGGAGTAAGGAGTTCAGCGTATCTGTCCCCTCGCGGGAAAATGGGATGCCGGCAGTGTTACCTTGGGATGGAAAGGATACCAGCTTCCTCGAGTGGTATCGCAACACGGTTATCCCTCCCAAGGCTAACTTCTTCCCCCCATATGAGAAGATGTTCGATTTCCAAAAAGAGGCGGAGGGCTACCACCTGGAGCTGCCGCCGTCAGACAAGCAGAAGTATCTGATTTTCGGCATTCGCCCCTGCGATGCCAGGGCACTGACAATGCTGGATACAGTATTCCAGGACACATACCAGGACCCTTACTATCTCTCCCGAAGAGCTAATACCGTACTGGTCGGACTGGGCTGCACCAATCCCTATGATAGCTGTTTCTGCACTTCCCTGGGTATTGGTCCCGGTGAATCAACTGACGTTGATTTGATGTTCACTGATACTGGTGATGGGTTTTTCATCGAACCGGTTAGCGATAAGGGCAGGGAGCTGCTCGCCGCCACTGGTGGGGTGGAAGATACCCTTGAGGCTGATGAAGCTAGAGCTAAAGACGTAAAAAAGGCAGCCTACCGCAAGATAATCAGAAGGGTAGATACCGGTGATATCCAGCAGCGGCTTGCGGCCTGCTTTGAGAACCAGGACTACTGGGAGAAGGTGGCTGCCAAGTGCGTAAGCTGCGGTATCTGCACCTTCCTCTGCCCTACCTGTTACTGCTTTGACATTAATGACGAGCTCTCTCAAGATGAGGGAACCAGGTTCAGGAGCTGGGATAGCTGTTCCTTTCCCATCTATACCAGGATGCCGATGGAAAATCCACGCCAGGAAAAGTGGCGGCGGGTGAGACAGAAGGTATGCCATAAATACTGGTTCTACCCGACGAACCTTGATATTACCGCCTGCACGGGCTGTGGACGGTGTATTCGCCTGTGCCCGGTTAACTGGGATATTACCCAGACCCTGAACAATTTACCGGCCAGTTCGTAGCTTGAACGGAGAACTGAAATGACAACTGACGTAAGCCAGAGATTCCTTGCCCGGGACAATGTCTATCTGCCCCATATCGCGGTAATCGAGAAAATAATTGACGAGACCCCGGGTGTCGTGACCCTCCACTTCAATTTCAAGGATGAGAAGCTGCGGGAGGAGTTTACCTTTAAGCCGGGGCAATTCGGTGAGTACTCTGTCTTCGGTATCGGTGAAGCCACCTTCTGTATTTCATCAAGCCCAACCCGGCGCGACCACCTGGAATTTGCCGTCCAACGGGTAGGCAAGGTAACCAATGCCCTGCACCGGCTTGACGTCGGTGCCGAGATGGGCTTCAGGGGACCCTACGGCAATGGCTTTCCTCTTGACTCCTTTACGGGCAAAAACCTCGTCTTTGTTGCCGGTGGCATCGGGCTGGCACCGCTGCGGTCTCTAATCTGGAATGTCATCGACGACCGCGATAAGTACGAAAAGATCGATATCGTCTACGGGGCGCGCAGCCCGGCTGACCTCTGCTTTAAGTACGACCTGGACGCATGGGGGAACGATAGCTCAATAAACATGGTAACTACCGTTGATAAGGGTGACGCAAGCTGGACAGGGAGGGAAGGCTTCGTTCCCCAGGTGCTGGAACAGGCGGCCCCTTCAGCCCGGAATGCGGTAGCCATCGTCTGCGGTCCGCCGATTATGATCAGGTTCACGTTTCCAGTGCTGGAAAAACTGGGTTTTACTCCGGAGCAAATGTTCACCACCCTGGAAAAGCGGATGAAATGCGGCATCGGTAAGTGCGGAAGATGTAATATCGGCAACCTGTATGTATGCCGTGACGGACCGGTATTCAGTTTTGCCCAGATTAAGGGCTTTATCTCCAGCGAGTATTGAACCCTATACCAGCAGGCCTTCCATCTGAGCTACAATTTGCTCATTGGTAAAGTGTTTGAGGCTGACAGCGTCGCTGGGACAGCCGCCAACACAGGCACCACAGCCTTTACACAGGGCTTCGTTAACCCGACAGATACCCTTTTCTCCGTCAAAGGAGATAGCGCTGAAGGGACATACCCGCTCGCAGGCCCGGCAGCCGGAGCAGATTCTCTCATCAATTATAGCCGTAGCTGATTCAATCTCCACCCTTCCCCGGCTAATCATCGCCAGGACCTCAGCTGCTGCCGCTGATGCCTGAGCTACGGTATCAGGTATGTCCTTGGGACCCTGAGCACAACCGGCGATAAATATCCCGTCAGTCATCGTAGCTACCGGGTCCAGCTTGGGATGTCTCTCCAGGAAGAAGCCATCGGCGCTGCGGCTGATATTAAATAGCCTGGCAACTGCCTCGACATCTGATTGCGGCTCAAGGGCACAGCTCAGAATGGCCATATCCACTGCCAGGCGGCGCTGCCTGCCGAGCAGGGTATCCTCAAACTGAATGATAAGCTTTCCTTCCTCCTCCGGTGTTTCAGCGACATCGGTTATTTCAGCAGGGCGTCCCCTGATGAAGGTTGTCCCTTCATTAAGTACACGGTTGTAGAATTCCTCAAATCCCTTGCCAAAGCTCCTGATATCAATGTAGAACTCATAGACCTCAGCTTCAGTATGCTCCTTTATCAGATGGGCGAACTTCATGGAATACATGCAGCAAACGCGGGAGCAATACTCGTGATACTTTATGTCCCGGCTGCCGACACAGTGAACGATGGCAATGCGTTCCGGGGTCGAGCCATCCTTAAGCACAAGCTCACCCTCGGTTGGCCCGGCGGAATTAATCATTCTCTCGAACTCAAGACTGGTGATAACATTGTCCAGCCGCCCATAGCCATACTGGTAAAGAGGAGTCGGGTCAAATACCTTGAAGCCGGTGGTCACGATAATAGAGCCGACCTCAATCTCTACGAGTTCATCTTCCTGTTCAAAATTAATAGCCTTGGCCTCGCAGAATTTCTCACAGGCACGGCACTTTCCCTTCAGAAAATAGGCACAGTGCTCTGTATCAATGACCGGAATGTTGGGTACTGCCTGGGGGAACGGCGTGTAGATGGCCTTCCTGCTGCCGAGGCCAACTTCGAACTCATTCGGCACCTTGTACGGGCATTTCGTCTGGCACACGCCGCAGCCGGTACACCTGTCAGCATCAACGTATCTTGCCTTCTTTTTGATTTTAGCCTTGAAATTACCAACGAAGCCGGAGACTTCTTCCACCTCACTATAGGTCATCAGCTCAATATAGGGATGCGAGCCTGCCATCGTCATCTTCGGGGTGAGAATACAGGCAGAACAGTCCAGTGTAGGGAAGGTCTTATCCAGTTGCGCCATATGCCCGCCAATGCTGGGGGACCTTTCCACCAGATAAACCCTGTGCTCGGAGTCAGCAATCTTCAGCGCTGCCTGAATACCGGCAATACCCCCCCCCACTACCATCACATCAGGATTAACCGGGACCTCTCTGGATTCCAGCGGTTGGTGGTAATAAACACGGCTTACCGCTGCACTTACCAGTGCCCTGGCTTTCTCCGTAGCCTGCTGTTTATCTTCGGTTACCCACGAGCACTGGTCACGAATATTGGCCATCTCAAATAGATAGGGGTTCAGCCCGGCTTCTTGACAGGCACGGCGAAAGGTGGGTTCATGCATCGTTGGTGAACATGAGGCAACCACAACACGATTAAGCCCGAAATCTCTAATATCATCCTTAATCAGGTTCTGTCCCGGCTCGGAACACATAAATTTATAGTCGCGAGCTATCACCACTGAGTTCAGACCCTGAGCAAAGCGGGTTACTGCCTCACAATCAACCGTGCCCGCAATATTACTTCCGCAATGGCACGTATATACCCCAATTCTAGGCTTCATTTCCAACCTCCGGGAAAGCTGCTCACACCAGCCAGAATCTTACCACAAACCCGCTATCGCAACAAGTCAGGGCAAAGGCAGGAGTTGGAGACACAGAAGATATTTGCCGTAACTACCCCGCCATGTTAAACTGGAGACCTGGATATAGAAGCGTCTCCGATGAAAATTCTGGTAAGCAACGATGATGGAATATTTGCCCAGGGGCTGCGGGCACTTATCTATGAGCTAAAGCAGATTGGACAGGTTGTGGTTGTCGCTCCGGATAGGGAGCAAGCGGCAACAGGAACTGCGGTCAGTCTGCACCAGCCGATAAGGGTGCACCAGGTAGCACCTGTGGTACCCGGGGTGGAAAGCTATGCCGTAAGAGGCACCCCGGGTGATTGTGTTATTGTTGCCCTGGGCAAGCTGATAACTGACCGGGTAGACCTGGTTATCTGCGGCATAAACCATGGCGCTAACCTCGGGGACGACGTGCCCATTTCCGGCACCGTGGGAGCAGCGCTACAGGCTTACCTGCATGGTCTGCCTGCCATTGCCATCTCAGTACCTGGAAGCAATAGCCCTCCGCTGGATACGGCGGCCAAACTGGCTGCATTACTGGCAAAAGAGATTGGCCTTGGGGTGTTGCCAGCGAATGTCTTTCTTAATGTCAACCTGCCCGATTTGCCCCCGGCAAAAATCGGGGGGATAAGCATTACCCATCTGGCTGACCGGAATTACACTGATGTCGTTGAGGAGCGAGATGATGATGGATACCCGTACTACTGGTTCGTCCGCCAGAAGAAAAACCAGGCTACTGATAAGCAAACTGATACCTGGGCAGTAGAACACGGTAATATCTCTATTACCCTGCTTCATGCCAACCTTGATAAGTCTCCACCCCCGCTTCCAGATAACCTGTGCTCCGACCTCTTCCAGCAGTTACGGGCTTCCTGATGGTACCCCCGGAGCAGTAAAAACAGCAGCGCGGCAAGAAGCGGGAAGGTGGTTAATGCTTGACCTGCCTGATCTGGAAGCGTAACTTACCTGCTGGCGCCATTACCTCTACTACCTCCCCCTCACCTCGCCCGATAACGGCTTTACCCAGAGGTGAAGCGCTGGAAATCTTACCCCGGGTCGGGTCTGCTTCCCGGGGGCTGACTATCATATAATCCTGCTCTTCACCAGCATCAAGGTCGCGCAGGATAATGCTATCGCCAATATCTGCCTTAACTGTCACCTCTTGCTTTTCATCAATGATAGTCGCTGACTTTAGTATCTCCTCAAGTTCCTCAATCCGTCCCTCCAGCAGCCCGCGCTGCGCCCGGGCTGCATCCAGAGGTGCATTCTCACGAAAGTCCTTATCTGCTGCCGCCCGGTGCATTTCTTCAATCGCCCCAGGACGTTTATCCTTGAGGGCCGCCAGTTCCGCTTCCAGCTCAGCATACCCCTGCCTGGTTAAGGAAGTAGCCTCTGATTGACTTTGCCTTAAAAAAGGCTGGGGTCTGGTTTTGCCCTTTTTAGGCTTGAGGTGAATGGCTAAATTGGTCCGGCTCCACCCTTCATTCCTGGCATAACCAAGGAAGGCCCGTATTAGCTCAAGCTTTTTGATGTGATCGGTATCGGATGATGATAACCGCTCGGCGTAACTCGCTACTTCAGGAGGAGCAAGCCCGGCAAAAGGCCGCTCCCGACCATACCAGCGGACAAAGCGATAAATTTCCTGCTGGCTGGCTTCCTTTTTTTCTACCGCCAGACTGGATAGAAAACGAGTAGCGGCTTCTCCCAGGTTTGGGCTCAGGTTACCAGCATTCACTTTTAGCCACCCCGTGAAGATAATGCTGGCTCACATTGTAAACATTAACCGTATATCGGTCAATCTCTGGCTGTTTCATGCCATTGGGCCTGGCGATAACTGGCTGAAGCGGCATTCCCCAGAAACCAGCCGATGAAGGCAAGCCACATACCATCAAACCAGGAGAGTCCAAAGGGATGCAGAAAGATTATCAGGATGCCACCCAGGATAAACAGATAGGCTACACCCCGCCCTACCCAGATGGCGAGCAGTGTTGAGCGCTGGTAGTTACCGGTAGTACGCCACAGGATAGCGCGGAAAATACGCCCGCCATCTAGAGGAAAACCAGGTATCATGTTAAAGACAGCCAGCGCCGCATTTATAACCGCCAGCCAGCCGGCCATTTCGGCGACGGGAGTAGCTACGCCCCTGGTAACCAGCCAGATTAAAGCGAACAGGCCACTGATTGCCAGACTACAGGCAGGACCAGCAGCTGCCATCTTTAGCTCAGCGTTGGGACGAGTCGCCTCCCTGGTCATCAGGGCAATACCACCAAAGATAAATAAAGTGATGCTCTTTACCGGGATACCATTGGCCCTGCCGACAAGACTATGGGCCAGTTCATGGGCCAGAACTGAAGCAAAGAATAAGAGACTGGCAGCAATAGCCATAATCCAGTAAAGCGGTGAGAGCCAGTGAGGGGATACCAGGGAGACAGTTACCAGAATAAAAATTACAAACCAGGTGTAGTGCAGCCTGAACTCGATACCGAAGACCTTACCCAGACTGAACGCCCTACTCATTCTTTAGCTACCATTTGTAAAACATATAGCCGATGAGCTTGTAGGCTAGTTTGGCGGCGAGATAGGCGCAGGAAAGCGGCCCTTCATCAGGGGAAAGCTCAACCAGGTCAAAGCCGACGATGTGCCTTGATTTGGCTACCTGGCGCAGCAGAGCCAGTAGCTCGTACCAGCCGATGCCGCCGGGCTCAGGGGTGCCCACCGCCGGCATAATTGAGGGGTCGAGAACGTCCAGGTCGATGGTGATGTAAACATCACCGGACAGCGAAGCCACTATTTGCTCGGAGGGATATTCCCCTGAGACTAACCCCGCCGCATAAAAGGGCCTTATGCCGGCCTCGCTCATGAACTCGTGCTCCTCCTGGCTCAAGCTGCGAATACCCACCGGGATAACGGGACATAGCTCACAAACTCGCCGCATAACAGTAGCATGGCCAAACCCTGTCCCCATATAGCTATCCCTGAGGTCAGCATGGGCATCAAGCTGCAGGATAGACAAAGACTCATACTTCTCCCGGTACGCCCGGACTACTCCCAGGGTCAGTGAGTGCTCTCCGCCAAGCATCAGCAGTACCTTGTCTTCATCCAGTAGTTCTCTGGCTACCTGGTAAACCCGCCGGGTCATATGCTCGGGACCGCTTACATCAGGGGCTAATTCAGGCAGGGTATGTATCCCCACCCGGTAGATTTCCCGGGCAAGCTCGATGTCATACAGCTCCAGATACCGGGAGGCGTCAATAATTGCCCGGGGACCATCACGCGTACCGCCTCGCCACTCGGTAGTGCTATCATAGGGCACAGGCAGGATAACTACCTTTGAGCTCTCCCTATCAGAATAGGCGGGGGGGATGGTGGCAAAGTTGCTGTGGGGAAAAAACAGTTCCTGATTCATCACTGCTTCATAGAGGCTATCCCGCCTGCTTCTGCGGGACAGCTTACATCTTCCATAGCCCGCCCCAGGAGGTGAGTTTTTATCCCGGTTAACTCAAACCGGTTGCTGATGTCCTTGATGACCTGCTCCGCATCAAAGCTCTTACAGGAAAATACGTCGATATTAACGAAACCCGGCTCGACAAATGTATGAATGCTGATGTGACTCTCCGCGATGAGGACAAGGCCTGATAGTCCCCAGTCCTCGGGCTCGGCACCCACATATCTGACCACACAGGGAGAGCTAATCTTGGTCATACCAATTTCAGCCGGGTACTGGTCTAGCCAGCGGTAGATAAACTCCTCACTCTTGAGGACGTCTGGATTAGCGGAGTAGCCATCAATAATCAGGTGCATTGAAACCTCCTTGCCATAACGCGATGTTACCACATCCTACCTGCTATCAGTCAAGACGGCAGCCAGCGCTACCTCAGCCGCCCGCTTTCCTGAAAGAAGCATACCCCCAAAGGTAGGTCCCATGCGGGGTAACCCATAGACACTGGCCACTGCCATGCCGGTCACGATCAGCCCCGGGTAGACCTCTCCGGTGTGCTCCACCACCGCCTCCTCCGATTCCTCAATCCACAGTGCTCCTTCACCGGCCAGTTTAAGCATCCCGCGTCGCTCCAGTTTCCTTGCTACAGAGGCATCATGACCAGTGGCATCAATTACTACCTTTGTTTCCAGGGGTACAGGGTCCAGAGCCGCAATCTCCCGGGGTAAATAGGCAATAGGACTCCAGTTAATTACTGCTCCAGCTACCCTCTTATCCTCTCTCACTACCAGGTCTTCAAGTAAAGTCAGGTTAAAAAACTTGACCCCGCTGTCACCGGCAGCCCCGATGAGCTTGGAACAGGCGTGAGGGGCATCAGCCACATACAACCCCTCACCAGCCCTGGAGTAAGGCACCCCAAGTTCATCAAGGACCTCCTGAGCCGGCTCTCGCAGGGTAAGCTTGTTCATAAAGAAGCCGCCTGCCCAGAAGCCACCACCCAGATAATTGTTCCTCTCTATTATTATCACCTTGAGCCCCGCCTTACCCAGCTCCCTGCCTGCCATGAGCCCGCTGGGTCCACCGCCGACAATGATAACGTCGCTTGAGACGTACTCCTCAAACTGGCGTAAGAAGCTATTTACAATCGCTCTGGTTATTTCCCCTTCTGTCACCGGGTGGAATAGCGGCATTTCATTTCTCCTCTCTATAAACTAGCACCTGGGCACCGAGATACCCAGGAACTTCTCCATTAATGCCATCGCGCAGTAGTCACCGCACATGCTGCATGCCGCCCCGACCGCGGCATGCCTGCTGTGAATCTGGCGCGAGTGCTCCGGGTCCAGAGAAAGCCTTGATTGCGCCTCCCAGTCAAGCTTCTTGCGTGCCACAGCCATCTCCCTGTCCCATTCTTTCGCCCCCTTCACCCCTTTAACGATGTCAGCGGCATGAGCGGCAATACGCGATGCAATTACCCCCTGTTTTACATCCTCAGGGTCAGGCAGGGAGAGGTGCTCGGCTGGTGTTACATAGCATAGAAAATCAGCCCCGGCAGCAGCGGCAATAGCTCCCCCGATAGCGCCGGTGATATGGTCATAGCCGGCGGCGACATCGGTTACCAGCGGGCCAAGCACGTAGAAAGGTGCTCCCTTGCAGACAGCTTTCTCTAACTGAACATTGGTCACAACCTGATTTAGCGGCAGGTGCCCCGGCCCTTCTACCATTGCCTGAACCCCTGCTTCACGTGCCCGCTCTACCAGCTCCCCGATAACAAGCAGTTCCTCTACCTGAGCCCGGTCGGTAGCATCAGCCAGGGAGCCGGGGCGCATGCCGTCACCAAGGCTCAGGGTAACATCAAACCGTCTGGCTATCTCCAGCAGGCGGTCATAATACTCATAAAGAGGGTTTTCGCGGTCGTTATGGAGCATCCAGCCAATTAGAAAAGCACCGCCCCTGGATACTACATCGGTCACCCTCCCCTGCTGCTTGAGTTGATTAACCGCCAACCGGGTCACCCCACAATGCACGGTTAAAAAATCAACCCCGTCCCGGGCATGTTCCTCAACCACGGAAAACAGTTCGTCAACCGTCATTTTGACAATGGCACCATGTCTGTCTATCGCCTCAATTCCTGCCTGGTAAATGGGCACCGTCCCTACGGCCAGCGGGCTGGCGCTAATAATAGCCTGCCGGATGGCTGGTATATCACCACCGGTAGACAGGTCCATAACCGTATCCGCCCCGTAGCGAGCAGCTACCCGTAGCTTCTCCCGTTCCGTATCAATACTGCCAAAGTCAGATGAGGTGCCAATATTGGCATTAACCTTGGTCTTAAGCCCGCGACCGATACCGCAGGGGACAAGACAGTCATGCCTGATATTAGCCGGAACCACTATTGTCCCATCAAGCAGACCCTGCTGGACAAATCCGGCTTCCACACCCTCATGCTGTGCCACTATCTCCATTGGTGGTGAGATAACACCCTGTCCTGCCAGTTCCAGTTGAGTCATGTCTGCCTCCACAAAATAAGACCAGGGGCTACGGCAATATAACCATCAGACCCCCGGTCCAGTCTACTGCCGCTTCCCTACGCTCGTATTACCGAGATCAGGTTCCCAGGGTTGGCATCAAATCGCCTCTCAGCCTTTGAGCACCCCTAGCGGTTAAATCTCTTAAATTTAGTCTAAATATAACATAGAATAGCCCAAAGCGCAACGGCCTAAAACTGCTGGCTCTACACTATTAAGTGTGAAAAGGGATAGTTGAAAGCACCCGCTGACCTCTGTAGCCTTAGGGTTAGAGAAACTCAAAAGGTAAGGAGGTCAAAACGGGTGCAAGATGATTG
>Ga0268281_1000020_pt1 | contig 131457 bp, 124 predicted proteins | sample saktaG_10_FD_190134 | JGI IMG/M metagenome (GOLD analysis project Ga0268281, IMG submission 190134) | Saline water microbial communities from Sakinaw Lake, British Columbia, Canada - sak_2011_5_24_50m | ecosystem: Environmental > Aquatic > Non-marine Saline and Alkaline > Saline ...
TAAAATGTACCCTGTATTGTGGACACACAAAAAAACTGTGTGTGATTCAATACAGGGTATTTTTTGTATAATATATGAGAGAGGTGAGTATAGTGAGCAAACTGAAGTTTGATCGCGAGACAATTGAGGAGCTTCGGAAGAATCCGAATGTCAAGCGAGTGAGCGAGTCATCGATCACGTATTCCGAAGAATTCAAAGAACATTTCGTGAACGAAAGTGCAAAGGGAGTACTGCCCACGGAGATTTTTCGGAGATGTGAATTCGATGTTCACAAGTTGGGAGAAGACCGAATATATAGTTCAGGGCATCGCTGGAGAAGAGCTGAAAGGCGAGTAGAAGGATTTCGGGATCTTCGGAAGACGAACTCGGGCCGGCCATTGAAGCGAGAACTTAATTTGGAAGAAGAAAACCAACGTCTGAGAGCAGAAAATGAATATCTGAAAGCGGAGCGCGAATTCCTGCTGGAACTGGAAAGGCTCGAAAGGGAGGTGACTCGAAAACAAAGATTGAGCCGAAAGAAAAATACAAAATAATCCATAAATTATGTGATCGATATCAGAATACGCTGCAGGTGAATCGAATGTGCGAAATCGCAGGAGTCTCCCGAAGTGGATATTACCAATATGTGCGAGGGCTCGTGATTCTGAGCAGGAAAGAACTTCAAGATCAAGCGGATTTTGAGCTTATCAAGCAGGCATATCGATACCGAAACCGAAAGAAAGGCGCAAGGCAGATCAAAATGACGTTGGAGCGCAAGTTTAAGACAATCATGAACCTTAAGAAAATCCGACGCCTGATGAAGAAGTTCGGGCTGTTCTGTCCAATCAGAAAAGCAAATCCGTATCGAAGGATGATGAAAGCCCTACAGACAGACAGCGTATTCGATAACAAACTGGACCGCAACTTCTATCCCCAAATACCTGGAAAAGTGTTTTCAACGGATATAACGTATCTATACTATCCTGGCGGCAAAGCTTATTTGTCCAGCATCATGGATCTGGCGACGAAGGAAGTTGTCTCGCATCGTCTTTCCAAAACACTGGAGATTTCTTTCGTTTTGAATAGCGTCCACATCCTGGCGGACAAATACACCGAAGAAAGTTTGAAAGGCAGCTACATTCATTCGGACCAAGGATGTCACTATACAAGCCGTCAGTTTCAAGAACTGGTCAAAGAATATCAAATGGGACAATCAATGTCACGTAGAGGGAACTGTTGGGACAACGCACCCAAAGAGAGTTTCTTCGGACACATGAAGGACGAGTTGAACCTTCATCTGTGCAAGAACTTCCAAGACCTTGAGAACGAAATCAATGATTACATGGATTATTATAACAACGATCGATATCAATGGAGATTGTCCAAGATGACTCCTCGAGAGTACCGGGATTATCTCCTTTACGGTCTGATTCCCAACAACCTCCATTCAATCAAAACAAAAGACGCCCGCCTTTACAGACGATCGTCTTCGATGGAAAAATTATAAGTCGTTTTTTTCTTGTGTCCTTGACATGGGGTACAGTTTAAAAAAACGGATTTATTTGTTTTCATTGATATCCTCCACAAAAAATATTATTTAGATGTAAGATAACAATATGTCTTTTCGGGCTCATTATATCACCATATTATACTCATATCAATAAATGAATAATATATTAAAAGTTATACATTAAAATAGCTAAAAGAAAAAAGACGATTTCTCGTCTTGTTTTGTATTTGGTGTATGGGCGGGGCCGAAACGGCGACACATGGTTTTTCAGTCGTTTCATGCACATATTATATTCATTCACAGTCAACAAAAATAGACGTGTTTGGAGTCCAATTATATTGATTTTCAACCAATAGTTTAATTATTCAACTGAACATTTACTCAAACTTTCGTTAAATGTATTATAATATTGCTTGAGAGGTGAAAAATGTGAATAATCAAATTGGAGAAAGAATCAGGCTTTTAAGGCAAAAAAGCGGATATACTCAAAACAATCTAGGAAAGATGTTATATGTCTCTGGCCAATCAGTCTCAAAATGGGAAAAGGGCGAATCTTTTCCAAGTATAGAAAATATAGATTTGTTATGTAAAGTATTCCACATTAGCCCGAATGAATTGCTGGACTATAAAGAAGAAAAAGTAATAACAAATTCACAATATGGTGCAGATATGATAATTCGATCAAGTATTCTATGTTTCGTTATAAATATACTTTTGTATATTTTGGGAACAGTATGTATCTATGCTTTTGATGCGATTCTTAACATAGCCCCTTTTAATTGGGTTATAGGTGGAATATTATGGGCTATAGCTATATTTTTCACTATCTATACAACAATCAATAATATCTTTACTTTTAGAAGAATAAACGGCAAATATAAACATGTCGTGTATATTTTGACACTAGGACTCACTAGCATATTATTTTTTCCTTTGATATCAATTAGTATTTTTCAAATGATAAGCGAAATGGTCCATTTATTATTTGTTGGCAGGTTTAATTTTATTAGTTGGATTCTCCTTTATGGATTATTCCTATCTATTTCTCTTGCTTCGGTATCATTATATATCGTTCTACTCAAAATAAACAAAAAAAAGTACTCAAGAAATAGTTAAGGCTATTTCTTTTTTTTATCAATTTTTGATACTAGTCCATGTCTCGATTTCCTTTTTGTAACTCGCCAAAACCAACAAAAAAAAGCCCTCGAAAGGGCTATATCTCGTTGTTTATGGCGGCTCAGGCCGAGATCAAACCGGCGACACATGGATTTTCAGTCGTTTCATGCAAGAAAAAACTGGATTTGTGATGCATCTCGTTGTAACTATTTAAGTTGGAACTTATTTTGTAGTCCATATCAAATTGGGTTCTGTTATCTCAAGTCGTTCCTTTTGAATATATTTTCCTTAAGTGTGTTGTATTTCTCGATTGCTTTCCTCATCAATCTTATCGTATTCGGATAATCGTCTTCATAAGTGTTAAAGACCTCGTTACTGACGTCTTCGATCCATTGTGCAACCTTAAGAGCATAAAAAGAGTGTTCCAAAATATATGTTTTCATTTCTTCCTTCTTATAAAACAAAAATGGTTTGATTACGATTCCAGAATGGACAATTTCATTTCTAAGTTCTCTTATAATCTCTAGATCATCATATTGTTTTGAATTAATCATACCTTTCTTCTTTAAATAAATTAAATACCTTTTTAGATTTCCTTGTTCCTTGTCAACAATTGTATTTTCGTTAAAATTGTTTTGTAATAAAACTTCAAAGTTTTCTATAATCTCATTCTCAATTTCTTTTCCGTTCTCATCCAAATAGTTTGAAACTGATATTAACCCATTCATTGTTAGTTCAAGCATTTGAAAACTCATAATACAAATACCTAGAGATTTAAACACTAGTGATTTTAATACTTCATACTTAATCTCTGTTTCCAACTTATTCTTTACCAAAGTGAATTTTTCATAAAAAGAATCACGCAGATCGATAGGAGTGATTGTATAGTTAACTTTTTTTACTAACATCCCGACCAAATCCCTCCAATTCTAAATCGACGCTATATTTCCATATTTTCAAAAAGCTGTTCTTTTATTATATTCCATCTGTCAACATAATCCTGAAGTTTTTTCTCATCGACCGGTTTTTTTAGCATAGGTCTTCGTTTTCCAACAATCATTATGTGCTCATTATGCCATTCGACATAAGGTGTAGATATTAAAGACCTTACATCAGGTCTTCTAATTGAAAACTCTACGCACTTTTCAATCTCAAATGTGTGTGGATGAGCTTCTAGACGTTTTAGATTTTTCATCTTTATTAAAGGTTCGATATCGGGATTATGAATTTTTTTGAACAGGAACCCAAGATTTTCAATTCTGCTATGCTGTAGCGGTTCCAATGAATCCGTTTCAGCAGTTGTCCAGATTTCGTCTCCTCTAAAGAAGTTTTTGAGATTAGGTGCAGTGTCAATATTTCGAAGATTATTAAGTTTAGAAAAATCACACACAATCAACGTTTCTAAACTAACATTCTTTGACATATCCCATAATTCAGTAACTCTTTGGTTAGCAAAAAAATACAGATATTCAAGTTGAGGTAATCTGGATAGTGGAGACAAGTCTTCTATTCTCTTGTTCTTAAAGAAGCGAATTCTTTTAAACTGCTTACCATATGTATCAACAAAATATTTCAACATTTCCTGGTTTATACCCATAAGCGTAACATTTTCTTCATCTGGAAATAATTTTATTTTATCGATATCCAGTTTAGTTGTTATTCCCCCGCCAATATCCGCTTCGTCATTTATAATTGTTAGTTTAAATTCACTACTACTAATTTCATAGTCTAGCATAACGCCATCTCCTTCACTTAATTATACTATTGAACTATGCGGAATTTAAACAGTGGTTTTCTATGCATATGGCATAAGAACCCTTTGTTCAATTTCCATGCAACATAATATATAAATGTTAATTTCTATACAGATACTTTTTAGTTATTTATTACTTGTTAATCCATGTAAACTAACAAGAAAAACAATTAAAGGTATTCCATATAATTGAAATACTCCCCATAAAACTACGCCCAATATTGGAATTATATCTTCAAAAGGACTATTTTGAAATAACGAAAGAATTTCGTCCAAATCAAAAGAACCAAAGCCAAGTGTCGTAAATAATTCGTTAATTGAAAACGAAAACATAATCATTGTCGCAAGGCTTAGTAATAAGAAAATAAACATTATCAATTTTTTCATTTTTCTCTCCCTATACAATGAGCAATTTATATGACACGGCAATTATAACACAAATAAAATAGCAAGTAAATTTACTCTTGAAAATTTTATTATTAATTATTAATTGTCCCTGTGTCGCAAACCCAAGTTGTAAATCGAAAATAAAGTAAATAAAAAAGCCATCGAAATGGCTTGTTTTAGGGCTTCGTGGTGGTTCAGGCGAGAATTGAACTCGCGACACATGGATTTTCAGTCGTTTCATGCAACTAACAATCCGTAATAACGGTTTTGAGCCCTAATATGAACATTTATCTTCAAATTCAATAATTCAACTTTTATAATAACCCGCCTACAATAATGATTACTACTAATATTTGCGCTAGCATACACCAAAAGGCACCTTTTCTAGTTTTTCTTTTTCCCGCAATAAGCGCAATCAACCATATTAGAGGACCGCTTAGAAACAAACTCAAAATAAAACCCAAAGCAAAACTCCCTTCATCATTCATTAAACTTCCCTCTTTTCATTTATGATTTCATACATACAACAATAAATCAAACATCATCAATTAATCTATTTTCGGTTTTGAAGGCCGAAAAGGCAGTTTAAGACAAATGGATTTTCAGTCGTTTCAGGTGTCTTATTGCTCTTTAACAACATTTTCCCAGTTTGAAAAATCCAATTTTTACCATTACTCAATTTCAATTTTGATATTATTATCTCCGCGTATTAAAAGTTTGCTATTACTTATTGAAAAATCAGAATAACCAGCTGCATAAAGGCCATATACTCCCATTTTCAAGTAATTAGAAAGGCCAATATTCTCCCAGTGAATATTTACTTGTTTATAGTTTAGATTATAATCGCTAGGTTGCTCATAACAATTGTCACAATCCGCATCATAATTTCTTGCTTTCGTATTTTCACCGATATATAGTTTAATACGAAATTCTTTTTTTTTATTGCCCTTTTGAAAAAAATCATTAATTGCATTTGAATCTTTCTCAGCAATATTATCTCCTTTATAAGTTCCCATTATAACCTCCTTGTTTATGAATTCACAACTATTTTATCTACATTTTTGCATAGAATAAAAAGTTAATACCTGACTTTGAATTTCCGTTAATCGTTTGAAAACTGAAAAAACACACTCTGGATAATTATATTGTTTTTCGTATCATTCAGATTTATTCGCCTCAATAATATGTGGAAACATTTCGACTAATTCAATGATGTGATCAACTGCAATAACATTTGTTAATCCTGAGTTTTGTTCTTCTACAATTCTAATTCTATTGGTTTGCGTGCTTCTTAAATATTCTGAATATGGTATAAATGCGTTTAATATGCCTATTAAGTGATTAGTATTTATGGCTTTTGCGGTTGGAAATGAATTTGTTTCTACTCCCAAAAAGACAGGGCTTCCAGAATTCCCAGGAAAGGTAAATGAATCAACTAAAAATACTTTTTCGCTCTTTGGTTTGTTGTATAAGTTAGAGATTCTAGAAATAATTCCCCCTCTAACAATTGGATGCTTAGAATCGCGATCAACCAAATTCATTGGAAAGCCTATCGAATATACTGGATTGCCCTCATATATTGGATAAGATTTCATCTCGTTAATTGTAAAAGCTTGTTTAAATATATTAATATTTTTGACTTCTCCTTCGTTTTTTACCATAAAATCAATATTAATTGAAATCGCGCAAATATCAATATTCGAATTAGAATGAAAAAACAGATGGTTTGCTTTTAACAAATTAGAAACATTAAGATCAAAATTAGCAATTCCACCGCTTTTTTTATTAACGGATATAACAAAATCTGATACACCATCTAGAACGTGTCTGTTCGTTATTATAAAGGAAAATCTTCTGTCTTCAGCACCACTGGCTTTATTGGGATAGCCTACAATGAATCCCGTGCCTATACAAATAAATTCCTTTTTATCATTAAGTGTATTAATTGTCACTACTGTTTTGAGAATTTCATTGTTAAGAATTGACATATAATATCTACTCCTTTTATAATCAAATTTATTTAATAGTATCGTCTATTTACAAATTATTATAACACGAACGAAGTAATATGTAAATTTGCTATTGAGTATTTCTTATAAAATCGTAAAAACTCTTTGCGACAACTGAACATCCTGCAAAATTTGACCTTAAAACAAAATAAAAAAGCCATAAAATGGCTTGTTTTAGGGCTTCGTGGTGGTTCAGGCGAGAATTGAACTCGCGACACATGGATTTTCAGTCGTTTCATGCAAGTGCTTATTGGTACATCACCGGAGCGTTAGCACAATATGCAAATTTATTTGATTAAACTAAGTATATTTTTTAGAACAAATTATTCAGAATTTAAGCATCATTCGAACAACTTCTTTTCCATACAAAACCTTTCTTTTACCATCAAATTCAAATCCTTCTGCCTCGTAAAATCGAACAGCATTTACATTTGATTTCAATACCCATATGATGATTCCTTGATATTGTAAGAGTTCATGGTAACAGACCTTTATAAGTTTCCTACCGATACCTTTACCTTGATATGCTTTAAGCACATATATAGCTATGATTTCTCCATAGTTTTCAACATCACTATCTCTTGCTTTTAGATAAGATGAAAACCCCACTACTTTTTCATCAACGATTGCAATATACGTATTTTCAGGATGTTCCGTTGCTAGCTGAACTGATTTCTCTAGGCTTAACTTTTCAATAACTTCATCTGGAAATAATCCTGTATAGGTTTCTATCCAGCTTTGATAGTGTACATACCCTATTCCGGTAGCATCATGGCCGTTTGCTTTTCTAATGGTTATATTATCCAAAATATATGACCTCCTATCAACAAAAGCTGTCTTGTTATTGCTTATTTACTGTTTTCAATACTAACATACGGATTTTCAGTCGTTTCATGCATGCAATGGGGATTATATAGTTGCTTATGAGCCAAACAAGATAAAGTCCAGTTCCAATAATTCAAAAAGAATCAAGTAATTTTTTTCGTTATATATAATCTATAGAGAATGAATCCCATAATTACACATTCGATAAGAATGAGTGAAGTGAAAATATAGAATGACTGTGATACTTCGCTTGTATTTGATCCGGCTATAGTAAATTTTATTGAATAAAATGACAAAAAGCCTAGGAGAATATGAACCACAACTATTACTAAAAGCGCCCGTGGCCAGGATAAATTCTTCCTCCATTTTATGAAACCGAATAGATGTATTAGGGAAACTAGTTCGGTCAACCCCAAAATACACAGCAAAAGAAACAACAAATACATTCCTTCAAATTCATAATAGATGTCTGGAAAACGTATCTCTGAAAAGATCAACAATTGATATGAGGAGGTTATGGCGAGGATACTAATACATATTGCGATTGACAAAAAAATTAATTCAATCACTAAAGTTCTACGAATATGTTTTCTCTGGATAATATTCAAATTACAAATACCTCCTTACTCAAATGCTTTCTTTAATTTGCTCTTATAGAATAGCGCTTAAGTATTCAAAAGTAAATATGCCATGTAAAAAAGCAAGCAAATTTGCTGTTAAGAATTTTTATTAATTATACGATTAGTCCATGTGTCGTGGAGCACTTTTCTAATTGATGTAAAATTGTAATAAAAAAAGCCAATAAATGGCTTGTTTTAGGGCTTCGTGGTGGTTCAGGCGAGAATTGAACTCGCGACACATGGATTTTCAGTCCATTGCTCTACCAACTGAGCTACCGAACCAGGTGGCGGTCCCGACGGGAATTGAACCCGCGATCTCCAGTGTGACAGACTGGCATGTTAACCACTACACCACAGGACCAATGGTTGCGGGGGAAAGATTTGAACTTTCGACCTTTGGGTTATGAGCCCAACGAGCTACCAGACTGCTCCACCCCGCGATATGATTTTACGCTACTTTATAATAACAAAAGGAACCTTCTTTGTCAATGAAAAATAAGATGAAAATAACTGGTGGAGTATAGCGGGATCGAACCGCTGACCTCCTGCTTGCAAGGCAGGCGCTCTCCCAGCTGAGCTAATACCCCTAGTGGTACCCGAGGCCGGAATTGAACCGGCACGTCATTACTGACATTGGATTTTAAGTCCAACGCGTCTACCTATTCCGCCACTCGGGCAAAAAAATGGTGACCCGCAGGCGATTCGAACGCCTGACCCTTTGATTAAAAGTCAAATGCTCTACCAACTGAGCTAGCGGGTCATAAAAGCTCATATGGTGAGCCTCAGAAATAAAAATGGTGCCGAAAGCGGGAATCGAACCTACAACCTACTGATTACGATTCAGTTGCTCTACCAGTTGAGCTATTTCGGCACTATGGCGGAGAAAGAGGGATTCGAACCCCCGCGGCGCTTACACGCCCTGTCGGTTTTCAAGACCGATCCCTTCAGCCGGGCTTGGGTATTTCTCCAAAGAAAAGGCTTATATTTAATGGTGGTGGACCCAGTAGGACTCGAACCTACGACCGATCGGTTATGAGCCGATAGCTCTAACCAACTGAGCTATGGGTCCATTAAATTGGTAGCGGCGGAGAGACTTGAACTCTCAACCTCACGGGTATGAACCGTACGCTCTAGCCAGTTGAGCTACACCGCCAGTTTATTCAAGTAATGGTGGAGTATAGCGGGATCGAACCGCTGACCTCCTGCTTGCAAGGCAGGCGCTCTCCCATCTGAGCTAATACCCCACAAAAAAATGGTGGGCCTAAATGGACTTGAACCATCGACCTCACGCTTATCAGGCGTGCGCTCTAACCACCTGAGCTATAGGCCCAAAGTTTACACTTTGCAGTGCGAGTTATATTTTACTATTTATGCATATGTTTGTCAATTAATATTTACCCAAAGTTTTCAGTTTTGGCGAAAATTCAGGGTTTTTCAGGGTGTTTTCGGCTTATGTTTCATGACAATATTCCGCAAACGAAAAATATCTTGAGTGCATTACATAAAATATCCGACTAAAGCGGATATTTATAATCGTTTTTGGCCAGTTTCTCCATAATCAATTCTTCAGGATCGTAGCCTAAATCGACCGCCATGGCCAAGGCATAAATCAATACGTCTGCCAGTTCCTCTTTTACGTTTTCTGCGTTTACCGGAGTATCTGACCATTGGTAATTTTCCAACAGTTCTGCGGCTTCGATAATGATCGATTTTGCTAAAGCTTCTGGCGTGTCATGTTCTTTCCAACCGTGATTGTCGCGGTATTTTATTATGATATCAAGTAGTTTTTTCACCTGTTGCCTCCACTATTTTTTTGATCCTTTTTTTAAGCGTCGGTCTGTCGATCAACACAATCCTGCCGCAGCCAAGGCATTTGATTTTGCAATCGGTTCCGAACCGGACAATCTCCCAGCGGTTCTCACCGCAGGGATGGCCTTTTTTCAAGATTAAAATGTCGCCTAACTTGATATTGGTTTCCATTTTATTTGCTTTTTCTCTCAAGGTTTTTCTGGAATGTTTCCACTTCTTCGATGGTGTCAAAAGCTATGACTATCTTGTTTGAAGACACTTTGATTCTATCTTTGAGTTCGAAGCTATCCGCAAAATCGGTTTTGGCTGAATTCAATTTGGAAGTAAAGTCCTCGCTGATGATTTTTCTTTTTATTTCATTCTTTTTCTTTTCTTTTTTTACCAGTGATTCGATATCCCTGACTGTAAGTTTGTGTTCAATGATCAATGACGTTATAGCTTTGATACGATTGACATCTTTTAACTTGCTTAGAGCCCTTGCATGTCCCATCGAGATGTTGCCTTGGTTGATTTCATCCATAATCGAAGGCGGAAGAGATAAAATCCCCAAGGTATTGCTGACATAGGAACGACTTTTGCCGATCTTCTGGGATAGTTCCAAGTGAGTTAGATTCAAGGATTCGATGGCATTTTGATACGCTTGTGCTTCTTCAACGATTGTCAAATCTTCTCTTTGGATATTCTCGAGCAAGGAAAGTTCTGCCAAATATTGGTTGTTATAATCCCTGACTATCGCGGGAACTGTCTTAAATCCGGCAATAGTCGATGCTTTGCATCTTCTCTCTCCGGTCACGAGCATGTATCCATCAATGATTTTCTTAACGATCACTGGCTGAAGAACGCCGTTGATCCGGATGGATTCGGCAAGCTCATTCAATGCAGTTTCATCAAAGTGTTTTCTTGGTTGGAATGGATTTGGTTGGATTTTGTCGACCTCAATGTCGATAACTTCCTCTTTTTCCAGATCAAGGATCTCGTTTTCTGTCAACAGATCGCCAAGTCCTCTTTTAATATATGCGTTTTTAGCCATTTCTAGCAATCACCTCTTTCGCAAGTTGCTTATAACTCAGGGAAGATTTGCTTTTTGGCGAGAATTCAGTTACCGGAACTCCGTAAAAGGTCGCGTTTGAGCAGGAAATATTGCGCGGAATGATGGTTTGGAATACTTTTTCGCCAAAATATGTTTTGACTTCGTTTACCACTTGAAACCCTGAGGAAGTCCTTGTGTCAAGCATCGTTAAAAGCACACCGAAAATTGTCAGTGTTTCCTTGTTTACTTTCTTTTTTCCCTGAACAAGTCTAATTGTATTCAAAAGTTGGGTCAATCCGTCCATCGCCAGAAACTCACATTGGACCGGAACAATTACTCCATCCGAAGCCATCATTGCGTTTGTCGTGATATAGCCCAAGGAAGGCGGACAATCAATCAGTACATAGTCATATTCGTTCTTAACTTTATCGAGTTGCGTATGAAGGATGAAATCGCGGTTTGTATTCAATATGATTTTTTCCTCGACGCCTTCAACAGTGGTTTTCGCGGGCAAAACATCAATCAATGGATTTTCCGTAGTCAGCGTCACATCAGGAATGGTCGCATTTTCGATCAGACAGTCAAAAACGCTTTTTTCAAAGCTGCCTCTGTCTATGCCCATGCAAGTGGTGGCGTTGGCTTGGTAATCCAAATCAATCAGGAGGATTTTTTTCCCAAAATGAGCCAAGGAACTTGCAAGATTGATTGCGGTGGTGGTTTTTCCCACTCCGCCTTTTTGGTTTGCAATCGAAATTACAGTGCTCATACAATCTTCCTTTCCATTACTGCTTATTTCCGAGATGCTTTACAAATAAATCATAGTTTTCCTTGAAGAAAGCAATCTGAGTTGGCGTCAGGAACTCGTCGGCATCAACGCCAGTGAAAAGCTTATAGATCTCTTCTCCGGTCAAGACCCGCTTCATCTGGTCCCATTCATCCTTGCCAGTTACCTCGCAAGCGAGATAGTGATAGATCATGGCCAGAGCAATGACTTGTTCATCACCTTTTGAAGCCAGTTTTTTCAAACTGTAATCATAACGGTTCGGTTTTTGTTTTTCCGTTTCGCGGAATTGGGAAAAGAAATTGACAATCATCGAAAACATATCGGTTCTTTGGTTGAGCAGATATTTATTGAGTCTGTTCGCAGTCTTCTTCATTGATACGCTGACTTCTTCGTTTTCAAGTATGCGATCAACGCCTTTTTCGTGAATATATAGATATAAATCAAAGATGTTGATAATCTCCTTGCCGGATTCCTTGGTCTGCTCACCGATAAACACAATCAATTCGTCGACAGTCTTCTGAAAAGCCAAGTCTTCGAACATGAGCGGATTCTTGTTATTCTTTCTAAGTTCATCCAAATAAATATAGATGTCTTCCTGATACCTGTCGATGACATGGTTCAGTTTGACCCAGTCATAATTCATGTCGGTGTAGAGTTTTTCATTATAAAGAATCTGCACGAGAAAAACAAAATAGAACAATACCCAGATCAAAATGTAGATATACATCGCTCCAGGCGTATCTTGGGCAAGAACTAATCCGCCTTGGTGTGAGATGATATACAATACACCCAAAACGGTGATAATGGTCCCATAGGACAAATAGGAATAGAGTTCTTGGTAAAAGATGACAATCGTCAAGGCAATATAAAAGAATAAATAGGCGTAAAATGCAGATGTTCCCTGGGTGTAGAACAATGTAAGTCCGATCGAATATAGAATACTGATCTGGATGGCGGGTAATATCTTGTTAAGCTGAATCAAAGCAAACATCAACCCATATACCAAGAGAAAAATAGCCAGGATAAGAATTGTGATTCCGGTCGAATAAACAAAAAACAGGGAAAAAGGAATCGTGAGCGCGGTGATTATAAACAAGAAAGCCATGACCAAAACGACTTTTATCTTCCTGACTTCGCTCATCGGGAGAAATTCAGTGTCGAATACGCGTCTTAGAAAATCTTTCATGAATTCACCTTCTTTCGAAGGATGTCTTCACTAATGGTGTCAAAAACTTCACTGTTTTTTTGATAGATTCTCATAACTCTGGGATCGATATAGTAAAAATAATCGGTACTTGTAAGCGCCTCGCGGATGGTTTGCTCATCAAGTTTGGCAAATCCGTCCAGCCCTCTTTTCAAAGCAGTGTAGAACACCACAAAAGCGATGATTTTAATCTCGATGCCATCTGCCTGGTGATTGAAACTCTTGAAGTGGGTCTCGGAAAACATTTCCCGCCTTTTAACATCGATGTCGAATGTATGGCTCATCTTAATAGAAATTTTTCTCAGTTTATGTTTTGCGCCGATCAATAATTCTTCAAAATCATCCAGATCTTCGCGGGAGTATTCGGGGTATTTGTCCTGAAGCGCATTTTTTTGTTCGCCTTTCTCCAACACCTTCAACAGTTGCATCTTGGCAGTAAAGGCGTTTTCAATCTCAAGTTTTTTTGAGAACTCTTCCAAAAATGCGTTTATGTCCTCATAATATTTATCCACGTTGACATCTTCTTGATGTACTTCTTTTTGCAAATCGATCAACAAATCGATATTGCGAAACTCCGTCTCTTTAGAAAGTGCAATCTGATTGTAAAAGAATTGCTTTTGTTTTACGATGATGTACGAAGATATCGTCAAGATCCCAACAAAAGCGAAAAAGAAGATAGAGATACCCAACTGGTCTTCCAAACTGGCATTTTGCATATTCATGTATTCTGGGTAATTGATCATGAACATGATCACAGAAAATAATAAGAAGAGATTGCTGATAAGGATAACTTTCAAATCCTGATAATAGGCGCTGATTGCATATGCAATGAATAGCGCGGTGATTGCCGAAGGCGATTTGAAAACAAATACCGTTGCAATGGCAAGCACATATATGTAAAGCGTGGTGATATACTTGTTTAACTGGTAGAACCGGTAGTTTTCCCCTCCGTAGGCCAAACCGGCAAAGTTAAAAATAATCACCAGCAAGTATCCAACCAATAGTGATATGGTTTGCATTAGCGGAAAGGATGTCGCAAGCATATAGACAAGCGTTATGACCATGATCAGGCTCATTAAACTTACCACGAACAGATTTTTGGTCCTAAGGTGCTTGATTTCCAAAGCTTCCCGATAATCCTCGATCTCCGAAAACATGTGCGATTTGTTTCTCGGCAACTTTGTACCCTCCCTATAGTGGTCTTTTTTTTATCTGCGAATAGTTTCTGGGATATGTCAATTCAGTCGGTTTGTTTTTTTTAATCATAATCATCACATGTTTCAAACCGGTTGAGACTTCATATTCAATAATGCTTTCGATTATTCCTCCAAGTTTTAAAATGCCAGGTTTTGCTTCGTTGAGTTCTGCTTCATAGTTGACAGATTTCATTGCCACAAAGTATCCACCTATTTTGACGAAAGGCAGACAAAGCTCCTGCAAAATATTCAGTTTGGCGACCGCTCTCGCGGTCACAATGTCATATTTTCCTTTTGTCGGCAATTCCTCGACGCGTCCCGATATTAATTCCACGTCATCAAGCTCAAGCAGCTCAGTCAATTTTCTTAAAAACCCGATCCTTTTGTTCAGACTGTCAATGATCGTGATTTTAAGTTTGGGAAAAGCAATCTTAAGCGGTATGGAAGGAAATCCTGCTCCGCTTCCAACATCAAGGATTCTTTGTTCTTTCAAGGGAATTGCCTTGGCCAGACACAAAGAATCATAAAAATGTTTCAGATATACTTCTTCCTCGGAAATAATCGCAGTCAGGTTCATAACTTGATTTTCCTGTTCGAGGAAATGATAATATTTGGCAAATTTATCAAGCATCGCTTTGGTAAGAACGAGTTTCATTTCATGCAATTTTATCTCAAAATCAGGATTCAAATTATCACCTTATTTCATTTTACCATAATAACAACAAATAGAAAACAAAGTTAAGAACTTAAGCCCCTTCACTTCTTTGTTTTCATATAGATTAGCAACATCTGAATGTCTGAAGGATTTACTCCGCTGATGCGAGAAGCCTGGGAAATGGTGACGGGTTTGACTTTTTGCAGTTTGCCTCTGGCTTCTGTGGCGAGATTAGTAACTTTGGAGTAATCTAGCCCGTCAGGAATCACAATCGCTTCTTCTTTCTGAAATTTGACAGATTCTCTGATTGCTTTGGCGATGTAGCCTTCGTATTTGATTACGATTTCAACTTGTTCGTATACTTCCCTTGGCAATGTAAAAATCTCTGGAAAAAGTGTCATCATGATCGAAGTGTCGATTTCAGAGCGCTTGTATAGATCGTGCAAGGATGTCTTTGATTTTATCGGCATAAGCATGTTAAACTGCAACATCTCGTTAATTTTAGCATTGGGTGTGATTTCGATTGTCTGTAACCTTGCTTTTTCTTCTTTGATCTGTGCTTGTTTTTGTTTGAAACTAAGAAATCTTTCCTCGAAAATCAAACCAATTTCATGGCCTTTGTCTGTCAAGCGCAAATCAGCGTTGTCGTGTCTAAGCAATAATCTGAATTCCGCCCTAGATGTCAGCATCCGATAAGGCTCTTTCGTGCCCTTTGTGACCAAGTCGTCAATCAAAACACCGATATAAGCTTCGTCTCTACGTAATACAACAGGAGGATTACTGTCAAGAGTTCGGCTGGCATTGATTCCTGCCATCAAACCTTGGGCGGCGGCTTCTTCATAACCGCTTGTTCCATTTACCTGGCCGGCAAAAAATAGATTTTTGATGATTTTTGATTCCAAAGACGGCCAAAGCGTTGTTGAATCAATCGCATCGTATTCGATGGCGTAAGCGTATTTGGCAATCACGGCATGTTCCAGTCCTGGCAACGAAGCGACCATTTTATCCTGAACATCATGGGGCATCGATGTAGAAAAACCCTGAAGATACACTTCGTCAAGCATGGCACTTTCAGGTTCGATGAATAATTGATGTCTTTCCTTGTCAGCAAAACGGACAAGTTTGTCTTCGATTGAGGGACAATATCTCGGTCCGACGCCTTCGACAAGGCCGCTATACATAGCTGATTTTTGTAAGTTGTCGTAAATGATTTTATGCGTATTCTTAGTGGTGTGAATCAGATAACAAGGCCATTCCTTGTCCAAGACCCTTAGATATGTTGGGTCAAAACTGAAATGGTGGATGAATCCGTCTCCGGGGCTTTCTTCCATTTTGGAAAAATCAATGGAATCGCGCTTTAGTCTGGGTGGTGTACCTGTTTTCAAACGGAACGTCTCGATTCCTAATTCACGAAGATTATCGCTTAACCCAATTGAAGGCCTTTGATTGTCTGGCCCTCCGGAAACCTTAGTGTTTCCGACCAGGATTGCTCCATTCATAAATGTCCCCGTCGTCAAAACAACCGCTTCGGAGCGGATTTCGGTCAAATCTTCCAAAACGACGCCTTTAATGGCTTTGTTTTCGACAATCAATCTTTTTACATAAGCTTCTTTCAATTCAAGGTTTGTCTGAATTTTCAAAGTCAAAAGCATCGTTTCTGGATAAAGGATTTTGTCTGATTGGGCTCTCAAAGCTCTTACCGCTGGTCCTTTGGAACTGTTCAACATTTTCATTTGTAATGTGGTTTTATCGGCATTTTTGCCCATTTCTCCACCCAAAGCATCGATTTCTCTGACCAAAGTGCCTTTGGCAGGTCCACCGATTGATGGATTGCAAGGCATTGTTGCGATCATTTTTAGATTCCCGGTCACGAGCAATGTTTTTTTACCAAGTCTTGAAAGCGCCAAAGCCGCTTCACAGCCGGCATGTCCGCCACCAATGACGATTGCGTCATACATGATATCACTTTCTCTCTAGTTGATTATATCAAGCCGAAATGTTCCAAGGCTTTCCTGACACCATCCTCGTTGACCGAGGTCGTAATATAATTGCATACCGCTTTAACTTCGGGATATGCGTTTCCCATGGCAATGGAATTCTTGATGGAGGCAAGCATGTCAATGTCGTTGTATCCGTCACCGATTGCATAGACTTCATCTTCTGAAAGTTTCATATATTCGATTAGGAATTTGACTCCATTTACCTTAAGTCCGCCCTGCAAATTGACATCGTACCCAAAACGATTGGCGCGATTAAATACCAACTCAGGAAATTTGCCACGAAGCATCGGTACGATATCATCCTCAAAAACAACAAAAGCCAAGACTTCGTTGCGATTTGTGAAATCCCTGTCGATTATTGGTTCTTCAATATGAAAAACCTCAGAAAACAAATTTACAAGATCTGTCTCCTTGCGATATGCCACGTATCCTGTCACGCCTTCGATCGCTAAATCAAAACCCGTATTGTCGGCTTCCTGCAAAAATCTATTCACTATTTTTTTAGGAATGTAGCGCTCATGAATAACTTGCCCTTCATAAAGAATGAAATTGCCGTTTGCGGCAATGTAGGAATCAATTCCCAAAGTCTCGTGAACATCATATAGCAATTGCGGAACTCTTCCGGTCGCAATAATCGGAATGTGTCCGTTAGCTTTCAATAAAGCAATCGTTTCAACGATGTTCGCTGCGGGTTTTCCGTTGTCTAGCAAGGTCCCGTCCAAATCCATAAATACCACAGCCATATATTATTGTCCTCTTTTCCAAAAAAATCTCCCATGAAGCATCTTCACCCACATAGATACCTTACTTAAGGCTGCTTCCGTCAAGACCTGACCTAATTCGTGGATACCTATTGAGTGAAGATGCTTCATAAGAGATTCTGACGTTATTATATCATAAAATCATGATTTTTCAATGTTTTTTCCTCGCGCAACTTTTGAAAAAAACGCTTTAACAAGCGGCTTGATTCTTCTGCCAAAACTCCTGATTCTATTTCAACTTTGTGATTGAAAGGATACTCAAAAAGATTTAAAATCGATTGATGGCTACCAAATTTAGGTTCACAAGCTCCATATACCATTCTTTTTACTCTAGCTTGGATCATCGCACCCGAACACATGACACACGGTTCCAAAGTAACATATACAACACACTCGTCCAGGCGCCAGCTATCAAGTTTCTTGCAGGCCTTGTCCATGGCCAGGATCTCGGCATGTGAAAACACGGTGTTTGATTTTTCCCTGTGGTTGAAGCTTCGGGCAATTATCTTGTTGTCTTTAACGATCACACAACCGACCGGAACTTCATCTCTGTCAAAAGCTTTTTGGGCCTCTTTCAGGGCTTCTTTCATGAAGACCTCGTCTTGGCTAGTCTTTGTCAAACCGGTCATAAATCTGTGGCCTTCCCGGAACATCATGACAGTGTCTGCATCTGGCTTCGTAAGTGTCTTGCGCTCCAACTAAAATGATTGGATCAGTATACTTTGCCGGCATGTCGTTAATGATCCTTTGTGTCCTTGTTGCCGGAGTGTGACACTTCACGCAAATTGCTGATAGTTTCGTCACTTCTTCAGCAAGAGATAGTAATCTGGGCATGAAAGAGAATGGCTCGCCACGAAAGTCCCGGTCGAGTCCCGAGACGATCACTCTGAGGCCGTGGTCAGCGAGGTATTCGCAGATCTCCACGGCATCTTCATCCAAAAATTGAATTTCATCGATGGCCACCACTTCAGTTTCATCAGTGACGTAATCCATGATCTCTTTGGCCATGGTGATGTTGATCGATTTAGTTCGGTTATTGTTGTGGGAGACGACTTCATTTGATGCATAGCGAGTGTCGATCGTGGGCTTGAAAACGAGGATATGTTGATTGGCATACTCAAGGCGTTTTACTCTTCTGATCAATTCTTCTGTTTTTCCGGCGAACATCGGCCCTGTAATAACCTCAATCCATCCATCTTTTTGTTTAATATACACTTGATCTCTCCCCCTTCTAATTCATAAAACATTATACAAAAGACCAATAAAAAAAGCCATAGCATATGGCTCTTTTTTTGTTATTTGTTTTCGATTTCGTCTATACCATAGCGCTTATTGAATTTATCAATACGCCCTGCGGCAGCAATAAACTTTTGTTTACCTGTATAGAAAGGATGGCAGTTTGCGCATGTGTCGACTTTTACTTCTTTCGAAGTCGATCCAGTTTCAAACGTATTTCCACAAGTAGTACAAGTTACCGTCACTTTATAATATTTTGGGTGAATATCCTTTTTCATGATTCTCTCCTTCTGCCATGATTTTTATATCATAGTAAGTTTTCTAAGCAAAGGTATTATATCAAACATCATTTGAAAATGCAAGCAAAAATATCTCAACGATTTTCCAGACGACAAAACAATGAAAGACGACATCTATATGTGATAAAATTATGTTATAATTAACTTGGAGAATTCTTTAAGTGAATCATCGGAAATCCTGATTTTCAGGTAATAATTTCCAGTGCTTTCAATTCTTGGTATAGTTTGGAAAGCGGCAGGCCAACGACAGTGAAGAAATCTCCATCCATTTCCTTGATGAATTTCGACCCATAGCCTTGGGCTCCGTATGCTCCCGCTTTGTCTAGGGGCTCCTTGGTATTGACATACTCTTCAATCTCTTTTTGTGTCATTGGGTAAAACGTTACTTTCGTTTTGGAATGGAAAGTCCGCGACATCTTTTTCGCGAGAATAGAGACACCCGTCACAACATAATGGGTTTTCCCGGATAGGCACATAAGCATCCGAATTGCATCTTCTTCATCCCTTGGCTTCCCAAGGATTTGAGTGTCGGTATATACCAATGTATCGAACCCAATCACAACTCTGTCCTTGTGATCTTGAAAGACGGCGTAGGCTTTTTGAAATGCCAGATCCTCGACTAAATCTTCTGGTAAAATGTTTTGATCGATTATTTCCTCGATATCTTTTGTGATGACTTCAAATTCCAACCCCAATAGTGCGATGAACTCTTTTCTTCTGGGAGAATTGCTCGCTAAAATGATTTTTTCCATAAACAGCCTCCGATTCAGTAATTATTATATCATATTTGAGAAGTTCAGCCAGCAATTTGCTATCTTTACGTTCTTCATGCATAAAATTCATATATATATCACAAATTATTGATATGCTTATTACACTTTGCATATTATTTCAAGGCAGGTGATGCAAATGCTAAATTTCAACAAAACTTTGATCAAACCCAACGATCGTTTGATTGTGGCGGTAAGCGGTGGAATCGATTCCATGGTGTTACTGCATTATTTGCATGCACTCCGTCAAGAAATTCCCTTTGAAATTATCATCTGTCACATCAATCACCACACGAGAAAGGCCACGGCATCAGAAGCTGAATTTGTCAGCGAAACTGCCGCAAGATACGGCTTAGCATGTGAAATACTGGATTTCCATTACAATCAAGAAAAAAATTTCCATCATGTTTCCCGGTTGGCAAGATATGATTTCTTCAAAGACATGGCTAAATTGCACAAAGCCAACAAAATTGTTTTGGCACATCACGCTGATGACCTTGCCGAAACGATCCTCATGCGAATTACCAGAGGTAGCGGTTTTATCGGGTATGCCGGGATTCTTGAGAAAAGCAAATTTAAGGGCATCGAGATTATCAGGCCGATGCTTCGTTCTTCAAGAGATGACATCTCTAGTTATCAAACACAATATCTTGTGGAATACAGGGAAGATGAATCCAACCAAAAAGACGATTACACCAGAAACCGATTTCGCCACCATGTGATGCCTTTAATCAAAGCGGAAAATCCAATATACACCCAAAAGTTCGCCCAATTTTCCGAATATATCCAGGAAGCTCACGGACTAATCAACAATATGGCTAAAAATTTCCTTGAGCAAAGCGTAATATTTGAAACAGACAAAGCTTCATTGTCCTGTGATAAACTGAATAATTTGGAACCGATCATCATAAAGGAAATCTTTAAACTCATCGTCGATAAAGTGTCAAACAACAAAGTCGAAATGTCTTTTTCGCATTTGTGTGAACTTGTGAACCTTTCCAAGGGCGAAAAAACTATGGGTGAAATCGATATCGATGAGTTCATGGTAGTGAAAAAAAGCTATGATACACTAACATTTTTCAATCATATGCCAACGCATACACAGTATGAATTCACAATCAGTGGCCCGGGCGAAATTATGTTACCTAACCAGGATATCTTCCTGATTTCCACAAATAACAGCAATTTTAGTGGCAAATATTATGAATTATGGTATAATGATTTAGATTTAATCTTCCCGATGACCATCAGAAACAGACGTCCGGGTGACCGGATCAATCTGCCTTATGGAACCAAAAAACTCAAAGATTTGTTTATCGAAAAAAAAGTGCCTCACGCTATTAGAGATGAAGTCCCGCTCGTTTTTGACAAATCCCTTGAGCTTTTATGGATTCCTTCCTATTTTGGCAGGAAAAAGTCGGAAGGAATAAATTGTCTATATCTTATCTACCAGAAAGGAATCTGACCATGCTAGAAAAAGACATTGAAAAAGTCCTCGTGAGCGAAGCGGAGATTCTCAAAATCGCCAAACGTCTTGGCGCGCAAATAACGCTTGACTATAATGGAAGACAGCCTATCATCATCGGTCTTTTGAAGGGTTGTATGCCTTTTATGACAGAACTAATCAAAAATATCGATCTCTATTGTGAAATCGATTTGATGGGTGTCGCCAGTTATCATGGCGGAGTTTCTTCTTCTGGTGATGTCAAAATCACTAAGGATCTGGACACTACGGTGCTCGGAAGAGATGTGATCATTGCTGAAGATATCGTTGATACAGCAAAAACAATTGACATCGTCAGAAAATTATTGCTCTATCGTGGTGCCAAATCAGTCGAAGTCGTCACATTGCTCAACAAACCATCGGGTCGTGTGATCTCATTCGAACCAAAATATGTCGGCAAAACAATACCAAAAGAATTCGTTGTCGGCTTTGGCCTCGACTATGAAGAGATGTATCGCAATCTTCCATATGTCGGTGTTCTGAAACAGTCCATCTACAAAAAATAGTCCAAGGAGAAACATATGGCAGAAAATAAAAATCAAACAAAAAAACCTTTAAACAACCGCACATCTCATTTTTTGATGATTGCGCTTTTGGTATTGCTCGCAATATCAATTTTCTTCAGTTTTGGCAAAATGAACGCTCCGACCGAGCTTAGAAATGATGTTTTTGAGGCGGATTTAATCAACGAAGTAATTTTAACCGTTGAAGTTACCCCGCTTGCTGGAGAACTTAATGATTCAGCTTATAAAGTAACCGGTTTGCTGGCAAACGGGGAAGAATATATCACCTATTTGGCCAATGAAGACGAGTTGACAATCACAACAGACATCATTCGTGTTCTCAATACCGACGGAACAACGGCAAACGATGTCAAATACACCTTCGTTCCCGCGGCAACATATAACATAATCAACATCATTTTCCCGATTATTTTGGTAGCAGGAATCGTTATCATGCTAGTTTTTATGTTTCGCGGTGGCAACAATGCCAACAAACAAGCATTTGACTTCGGCAAAAGCCGAGCTCACCTTAGCAAAGGTCAGAAAACGACTTTTGATGATGTAGCGGGAGCCGATGAAGAAAAAGAAGAATTAAGAGAAATCATCGATTTTTTGAAAGCACCAAAAAAATATATCGACCTTGGCGCAAGGATCCCCAAAGGCGTTTTGCTTATTGGCCCTCCGGGAACAGGTAAAACCTTGATTGCTAGAGCGGTCGCAGGCGAAGCCAACGTCCCCTTCTACTTTGTCAGCGGATCCGACTTTTTGGAAATGTTCGTCGGTGTCGGCGCCAGCCGTGTCCGCGACATGTTCAAAACTGCCAAACAAAACGCACCTTGTATCCTCTTCATCGATGAAATCGACGCTGTCGGTCGACAAAGAGGAACCGGACTTGGTGGCGGCCATGATGAAAGAGAACAAACCCTAAACCAATTGTTAGTGGAATTGGATGGATTCGGACACAATTCCGGAGTCATAGTGCTTGCGGCGACCAACCGTGTCGACATTCTCGACCCGGCCCTGATGCGTCCAGGCCGTTTCGACAGACAGATTTATGTTGGCAGACCCGACATCAAAGGCAGAACCGCGATTCTTAAGGTTCATGCCAGAAAGAAAAAAATCAACCCCGCCATTACTTTTGAAGAAATCGCTAAACGGACTCCCGGATTCACTGGAGCCGATCTGGAGAATTTAATGAATGAAGCGGCATTGCTGGCAGCCCGAGAAAACAAGAAACAGATCGAAATGCCACATGTCGACGAGGCAGTTGACCGTGTCATGATGGGCCCTGCTAAAAAATCTCGTGTCATCAGCAAAAAGGAAAGAAATATCATCGCTTTCCACGAAGCCGGACACGCTGTTATCGGAATCAAACTTGAAAACGCCAATATCGTTCACAAAGTTACGATCATCCCCAGAGGCCAAGCCGGAGGCTACAATTTGATGTTGCCCGAGGAAGAACAAGCTTTCATCCAGACAAAACAGAGCCTTTTGGAAATGATTACTGGTCTTTTGGGTGGCAGAGTCTCCGAAGAGGTCACCTTTAATGAAATTTCTACTGGAGCCCATAACGACTTGTTACGGGCTACAACCATTGCCAGATCGATGATAACTGAATACGGAATGTCGGAGAATCTTGGCCCTGTAACATATGAACACGACACCGGCGCTGTATTCTTGGGAAGAGATTACGGAAAAGAAAAAAACTTCTCCGAGGCGATCGCAACGGAAATCGACAAAGAGATCCGCGGCATCATCCACACTTGTTATGAAAAAGCCAGAGTCGTTATTGTTGCCAACGAAGACTTGTTGAAGAAAATCGCCCATTACTTGCTTGAAGTTGAAACATTGACCAGAGAAGACATCGATGAAATCGTCAAATCCGGGAGACTTTCCCGATGGGATGACATATTGCTTACCAATCCCGATCAAGTAGAACAAGAAAAGCCCGCTGAAGCGACAAAAGCAGAAACACTCGCCTCAACAGAAATTCAAGCTGCCGCTCCAGATAAAAAAGAATCAGAATAAAATTCGGGGATACTTCTGGTATCCCTGTTTATATCGGAGGATAACATGCGTTTAGACAAATTTTTGAAAACTTCTCGCATCTTCAAAAGAAGAACAATCGCAAAAGAAATCGCTTTACATGATAAAGTGCTGATCAACACCCGCTTGGCAAAACCCAGTTCCGAAGTCAAAATCAACGACATAATCACAATTTCCTATAAAGACAAGTCTCTGACTTTGAAAGTCCTGGATATTTCGCAACACGCCTCAAAAGACGAAGCCACCGGAATGTATGAAATTATCGAGGAAAAATAGTTTTTGGAATGGATTGTTTCATAATTTTCAGTTATAATTGATAATACGAAGTTTCTTAAAGAAAGCGGTGTTGTATCATAAAGAAATTAATTTTGATGTTGGTGGTTTTACTTTCTGCCGGCATTTCCATATCTTGTACTGACACGACAATTTCACATGATATCTATGTTACGGTCTACCCCGTCCAATACGTCACCGAATCAATCTTGGTAGGCACGCCGCTCACGGTCGGAATTGTGCCGGGAGTGACATCGCATTCAAGTTCTGTCGACTGGTCTCCCAAAGAAATCATCGCCATGACAAAAGCCAGTTATCTCTTTTATGTTGGAGCCAACTATGACCAATACATCGATTTGCAAATCAACAGCATCTTCGCCAACAAAGCTGTCGAATTGGTAAAAATCGAGGAACAGACGCACTATATCGAATTTATCTTAGGCGTTGTCCATGAGCATACCGATGAATCAACCCCTGTGACAACAACGGAAGAAAATCATTCTTCTCCTTTAGGATATGATCCTCACTTTTGGATCAGCCCTTTGAAAATTCAACAGATTTCCGCACTTATATATGACAAATTGGCATTCAGATACCCGGAATATCACACGCTGATGCTCGCCAACTACCAAGCTTTGGTTGGCAACCTTCAAGCTTTGAGCGATGACTTCCAAGAAGTAATCGAAATCGCTACCAAGCCTATGCTTACTTCAACAAATATTTATGGTTATCTGAAATCCGATTACGGTCTTGAATACATTTCAATTTCTCCGGGATATCATGAAGAAACAGAACAATTCACGACCCAGGAAAAAGAAGAGATTGTCGCTGAGGCGGCTTTGCATGACATCCATCATGTCATATATGAAAAAAACATCACTTCTCCTCTTTCCAACGCTGTGTTTACGGCCTTGAATGAATACTATGGAATCGCTCCCACAAAACTGGAATATAATGTTTTACAAGCTTTATCAGATATCGATAAATCAGCGGGCAAGGATTATATTTCCGAGATGTATGTAAATCTCGAAGTAATCAAACAGGCCACCGATTATTATTTAGGACAGGAGTAAGAAGAATGGACAACAAATTGACTGAACAAGAAATCATCCGCAGAGAAAAAGCCGAGGCTTTACGCGAAAAAGGTTTTGATCCCTATGGAGAAAGATTCGATCGGACCCATAATACCGATTCTTTTAAACTTGCCTTCGTAAATTCCACAAAGGAAGAGTTACATGAATTGGAAAATCCGGAAATTGTAAAAATTGCGGGAAGAATCATGACCAGACGCGTAAAAGGCAAAGCGGGTTTCGCCCACATTCAGGATCAATACGGCCAAATCCAAATCTATGTCCGCGTGGATGTGGTCGGTGAAGAAGAATATTCGCTGTTTGAAACCGGAGACATTGGCGATATCGTCGGCGTCCACGGAAGCGCAATGATCACCAATACCGGCGAACTGTCGATCAGGGTCACAAAATATGTTCCGCTTGTAAAAGCTTTACGTCCGCTACCGGAAAAATTTCACGGTTTAGTTGATGTCGAAGAAAGATACAGAAGACGTTATGTCGATCTGATCATGAACGATAAATCAAGACAAACTTTCATCATCCGTTCCAAAATTATTCAGGCGATGCGAAACTATTTGAACAATTTAGGTTATCTTGAAGTCGAAACGCCGATTTTGCACCCGATCTTGGGTGGAGCGAACGCCAAACCATTCGTTACGCACCACAATACGCTTGATATGCCGTTCTATTTGCGCATCGCACCAGAATTGTATTTGAAAAGACTGATTGTCGGCGGCTTCGACTGTGTTTATGAAATCGGCAGACTCTTTCGCAACGAAGGCATGGATGTGAAACACAATCCCGAATTCACCGCGATCGAACTTTATCTTGCCTATAGCAATTTAGAAGGCATGATGAATCTATCCGAAGATCTGATCATCGCTATTGCGAAAGCCACAATCAACCAGACAACAATCACTTATCAGGACAAAGAAATCCACCTGGAAAAGGGTTGGAGAAGAATTCATATGGTTGATTTGATCAAAGAAAAAACCAATATTGATTTTCGTGAGATTAACGATTTCAAAGTTGCAAAGGCCCTTGCCAAGAAACACCACCTTGATGTAGCGCCGCATTTATACGGTGTCGGCCATATCATCTATTTATTCTTCGAGCATTACTGTGAAGCTGATCTTATCCAACCGACATTTGTGTATGGGTATCCCATCGAGGTGTCTCCGCTCACAAAAAAAGAGCCGAACGACCCGAGATTCACCGAGCGTTTCGAACTCTTCATCGACGGCAGGGAGTATGCCAACGCCTATACGGAGTTGAATGATCCCATCGACCAGTTGGAACGTTTTGAAAACCAGTTGAAAGAAAAAGCCCTTGGTAATGAAGAAGCCAATGAAATGGATATTGATTTTGTGGAAGCTTTGGAATATGGCATGCCTCCAACTGGAGGTATCGGCATCGGCATCGACCGTTTGGTCATGCTGCTGACAGATAGTTCTTCGATAAGAGACGTCTTGCTGTTTCCCCACATGAAGCCAAGAGGAAAATAAAAGCCGGAAATCAATCCGGCTTTTTTTATTCTTCTTTTTCTTGGTCGTCTTTAGTTTCTGGTTCTTTTTCTTCGATTTCCTTGATTTCGGCTTCGAACACGTCTTGCCTTGGTTCATTTTCAATCGGAGCTTCTTCTCTTAAAACATAATCTTCCACATTGACCGAGTTCTTGAACAGTTCTCTGGCGCGTAGTGCGGTATGATGGTTTTGGCCATTGGCGATGACAAATGCAAGATTCTTGTCCATTTCCAAAACATCGTTGATTTTCTTATAATAGATTGCCATTCGGTAATGGTAAGTTAGCTTTGTGGAAATGTATCCGTCTGGATTTCCAAAGTGTTTCTCAACCATGTCACGGTATGAATCAAGTGCGACATCGATATTTTTCATCGATTCTAAAATCTCAATGTAAGAGGCCACAAAGCCTTTATATCTTCCTGTGATCCTTGCCTGCAAATTGATGATTCTTTCAAGAGAAAGATTGAATTCATCCTCGTCTTCAAGTTCAAAAGCTGCATAGGCGGAAAAAGCGAAAACCAGGATGTGGTAAACCACATTCATTCTTTTGAGTTCCAATAGATGGAAAGTCTTGATTGCGTCTTCATATTTTCCGTTGTAATATTGGGCCATTCCATAATACATTGCATAAAGTTGCTGGATGGTTTTGGTCGGAGAGTTGTTCATGCCATCTTTTGCCATCTGTTCTGCGGTTTCAACATCCAGATCGTAATCAACCAGCATATTGAATTTATTGGAAAATGTTTGTAAGGGGGTCGACAACTTGTATCTCAGATACATGTAGCCAAGCATGGAAAGCACAAACACCCAAATCCATTGGATATAAGCAAAAATCGCGTTCGTCACGATTAGTGCTACTGATGCCACGATGATAGTGATCATTGTAACTAAAAATTGTTTTCTATTCATTGTCCTTCTCCTTCTAATTCTTTTCCAATCAATATTTCTTCGTCATCATCCAAATACAGGCCCAACGTTTCCGCCACATTGACAAAAATGTCGATGATGCCAACAAACTGAAACTTTTCTTCGCCGATCGTCTTTTGCAAGACGTCGTCGACATACAGATTAAATGTGTCAAGTACGGGTTTCTTTTCTGCCAACATTGATTCTAATTCTTCGACAAGCATGTCAATTTCTTCATTGTTCGGATTCAAATTTTGTTCGCTTAGTTCATAACGGACATCTTCCAAGTATAAAAGCGCGTTCACGACTAAATCATAATGCATAAACGCGTGTAAATCTTGTTTGAAATAGGTTTCCAAATACATCATACATGTTTGAAATTGGTCGTTCAAATATTCATATCCGACACTGAAGATCTTGTCAAGATCATCGTCAGGTTTAAGTCGCATTTCGGTAATTTCCGACTCGAGAAAGTTTAACACCTCATATACCGGAACAAATCTGTCGTATAGAACCGATTTGTGTTCTTTCAGTTCCGAATAGAAATGCGAGTTTTCTTTTTTCCAGGACCGAAACTCCTTTAACAGACTATCCATATTCTCACCACCAATTTGTATTCTATAATCCGTTTCAAAGTTTATGCCTGGTTGACAGAACCGAACAGCTCCATTTTTTCCCTGACTGATTTTTTTATTGCTTCAACTCCGGGAGCCAACAATTTTCTCGGATCAAAACCCTTGCCTTGCAAGTCAAGTCCGGCTTCGATGTATTTTCTTGTCGCCTCGGCAAATACCAATTGACATTCTGTGTTGACATTGATTTTAGAAACGCCCATGGAAATTGATTTTTTTACCATTTCATCAGGAATTCCGGTTCCGCCGTGCAATACTAATGGCACGCCTTTGGTGATGCGGTTGACCTCTTGAAGAACTTCAAAATTAAGTCCCTTCCAATTGGCGGGATATTTCCCGTGGATGTTCCCAATACCGGCCGCAAGAATCGTAACACCCAGATCCGAGATCATTTTGCACTCTTTAGGATCAGCTACTTCGCCACCGCCGATGACTCCGTCTTCTTCGCCGCCGATCGCTCCAACTTCTGCTTCTATAGACAGTCCGAGTTTTCTTGTCAAAGCAACTAATTCTTTGGTTTTTTCGATATTTTCCTGAATGGGATAATGTGAGCCATCAAACATAATCGAGGAGAATCCCGCTTCAATCGCGCTTTTTGCACCTTCATATGTTCCGTGATCCAAATGAAGCGCAACAGGAACGGTAATCTTCATGCTTTCCACCATGGCTTTGACCATATCCGCAACGACTTTGAACCCGGTCATGTACTTTGCTGCGCCTTCTGAGACGCCAAGAATGACTGGCGAATTTAATTCTTGAGCCGTTTGAAGAACGGCTTTTGTCCATTCCAGATTGTTGATATTGAATTGACCGACCGCATATCCATTTTTATATGCTTTCAGCAACATTGATTCAAGAGATACTATTCCCATAATTGTTTCCTCCTTAGATTAATTACCACATAGATTATACCCAATTTTAGGCCACTTGTAAAGTTACATCACCAAACAATCATGAATTGCTAGAAAAGGGTATAATAGGCTCCCACAAGCAAGAGAATCGTCATGACAAGCATTAAGCACGCAAAACGCAATCGAGTTCGCAAAATTCACCGAAGCGTAGCAAAAGCAAATTGGACGCTTTTCAATAAACAACCCGATTGAATTATGATTGATTGTAAAACCATACATTAACATATATATTTATCGGAGCCATTTCCTTTCAGGAAACCAGAAAGAAAGCTAACCGGTGGTTAGCTTTATATGGGTCTATAGTCCGGATACCGACATCGGTTTTACCTTAACCGATGGACAGGTGATTCCGTAGTAAGTTAATTTGATATCATTACCGACTTCGACTACGTCACTGAGAAAATCAATGAAATTGCCTGAGACGGTAATCAATGCGACCGGTTCGGTCAAAACGCCTTCATGAATCCTGAAGCCCATTGCCTGCAAGGAAAAATCACCACTGATCGGATTAGCTCCAGCGTGCGCTCCCTGGACATCTGTGATCAATAGTCCGGATGCAACAGATTGCGTCAGTTCATCCCTGGTTTTAGCTCCGGGAAGCATAACTAGATTACTGGCTCCCACCGAGCCTCCAAATCCGTTTCCAGTTGAGACAACTCCATCTTTTTTAGCTGTAACAAGATTGTGAAGATAGGTCTTTAGCACTCCTTCATGTACCAATTCCTTATACATGGTCGCAACACCCTCGTCATCGAAAGAGCGGCTTTGGCTGCTTTTTTTCAGGAAGGGATCGTCAACGATATTTACTCGGGTAGAACCGATTTTAGTATTCAGTTTCCCTTTTAATAAAGACATGCCTTTTTGGACATTATCGGCGGAAAAGATGCCTTGGAAAGCAGAAAATAGAGTTGCCAATGCGATTCTGTCAAAAATGAGTTCATACTTGCCTGATTGAATAGGTTTTGCGCCGAGTGTCTTGATGGCGTCGCTAACAATTTCCTTGGCAAGTTTCTCAACGTTAAAATCTGAAAAATCATTGCTGATAATAATGTCGAAGCCAGTTCTTTGATCAGTATCGCTCTTCACGATTGCGTTAGCTCCGCACAAAGCGCTGTTAACAGTATCATTTAACTTTAGACCTTTGGTGTTTTGCAGCATGACAGATTTTGTTGATTCCTGATACAGCGTCTGAACAATTGTAACCTTCTCATCTTGACTATGCATTAATGAATCTAGTTTTTTTACTAAATCTATTTTTTCTTTTACATCCAATTTTCCCAATTTTTCATTGTACAGCCCATTCACGGTCTCGTAATGTTCATCCCCCTGGTAAATAATTGCATCATCCAAAGAATCAATTACTTTTGCATTAGCAAGTAGATTATCAATAATTGTATCAGCGTTGGAATCTTCCATAACTTCAGTGACGTAAACTGCCATTTTGCCTTCATAGACAGCCTTAATCGTCATGCTTGAGGTGTTGGCAATTTCATATTTTTCCAATTCTCCATCAAATACTTCAATATTCAATTCCTGATTATCCGTCAAAAAAACTTGTACGTCGGAAAAACCTTTTTCAAGGGCTTTTTGAAACAGAATGTCAATATTCATGTTATTTGTCCCCCTTTTTTCCACCGACTGTGATTGATGATACACGAATCGTCGGCTGTCCGACATCGGCAGGAATGGACCCTGATACCGATACGCACATCCCTCTTGCTCGATCAAGATTGTTTCCGACCATGTCGATCTTTTGCAATATTTCTGCGCCGTTTCCGACTAAAGATGCACCTCTTACCGCTTCGGCGATTTTCCCGTTGCGAACAAGATAACCTTCAGAAACAGAAAAATTGAAGTCTCCAGTTCCGGGATTGGCCGAACCTCCGCTCATTTTTGCAGCGTATAATCCATATTCGGTATTGGCAATGATTTCTTCGAAAGTGGACTCGCCATTGTCGATATACGTGTTACTCATTCTTGATGTCGGAGCATATTTATAGGATTCTCTTCTTGAGGACCCAGTTGGCAAATGATCCATTCTTCTTGAATTTAGACTATCGACAATGTATGATTTGAGCACGCCCTTATCAATCAATACTCTTCTTTGTTGTGGATACCCTTCGTCATCATAATTAGCTGATCCCCAGGCGTTTTCAATTGTCCCATCGTCGATTGCAGTTACTATCGGAGGTGCAACGACAGTATTTAGTTTTCCACAGAATACTGAAGCATTCTTGGCAACCGTATTCGCCTCTAGGCTGTGTCCGCAAGCTTCATGGAATATGACGCCACCAAATTCGTTATCGATGATGACCGGCATGACTCCGCTAGGACAATCCGTTGCGAACAACATTGTTTTAGCAATTCTGGCCGCATTTATGGCAATTGCTTCCAAATCGATATCATCATAAAAATACTCATAGCCTTTTCCGGTTCCCGGACCAATTCCGCCAGTTTGCATGACTCCGTCTTTTTCGGCGATTGCGTTAAGATACATTCTGACTCTTACTCTGGTATCAGATACGAATCTGCCTTCGGAATTGGCAATCGTAACTTCTTGGACAGAATCTCCGAGCGAAACGGACACTTGTTGAATGACTTCGTCATAGTTCTTGGCAGCAAGATGTGCTTTTTTCATCAAGGCAACTTTGTCTGATTGTGATACGTCCATAGGATTTAATTTGACTTTATGCCTTTTTCCAACTTCTAATTCCATCAACGGTTTTCTTATTGTTTTTTCGGAAGAAGAAAATGATTTGGTCAGATTGCATGCAAGCGAAAGCATCGCTTCCGGATTTTGATTGTTGGTATAACCATAGACGCTTTGCAAGCCTTTGGCAAGGCGGATGCCGACCCCGCGCGTTCTTGAACTCGTGACTTTTTCAATTCTGCCTGTAACCATTTGCATACTGTTTGTATACTTTTCTTCGACAAATATTTCCGCAAAATCTGCTCCGGTTGTCATTCCGTTTTCAAGCAATTTTTCAATTAAGTCTTTTTGCAATAACATGTTGGATCTCCTTGTCATAGATATAATTTAGAATATTTTTCCTTCAAATAATCAATATAATATTGTGGGTTGAATGATTCTCCAGTGACTTCTAGCAACAACTCTTTCGGCGTTTTGCTTGATCCGTATTTATGGATTTTTTCTTTGAGCCAGTCATTGATTTTTTTGATGTCATTGGCTTTGATTGCAGCAACAACATCGAAGTCTTTTTTCATAGCGTGATAGAACTGCGCGGAATAAGCGCTGCCAAGTGCGTATGTCGGAAAATATCCGATCATCCCGGCAGACCAGTGCACATCCTGCAAGACGCCCTCACCATCGTTATTTGGCTTGATTCCGAGATATTCCACCATTTTTTGGTTCCAGATTTCGGGAAGATTATCAACGGAAGTTTCACCTGTCATCAGCATTCTCTCGATCTCATAACGAATCATAATGTGCATCGGATATGTAAGCTCGTCAGCTTCAACTCTGATTAGTGATGAAGCGACTTTATTCACGCCCTTGTGAATCATATTCAAATTAACGTCATGAAGCTGTTCGGGGAACAATGACCTCAGTTTCGGATAATTGACTTCCCAAAATTCCAAGCTTCTGCCGATGATGTTTTCATAAAATCTCGATTGCGACTCATGGATTCCCATTGAGGTTCCACCATTTAATACGGTGTCGTCCCACATCGTGTCAATCTGTTGTTCATAAGTCGCGTGTCCTAATTCATGAATAACAGCATAGATACTCGAAAAAACCATGTCCTCATGATATCTGGTCGTAAATCTGACATCTGTCGGGGAAGTGTTCCAAGTGAATGGGTGTACACTTTTTTTCATCAAACCTCGGTCGCGGTTGAAGTGAAAGACGTCGATCAAATTATCACAAAATTCCTTTTGTTTCTCAATATCATATTTATTATCAAGGAACTCGTAATTCGTTTCATCTTTAGCTGACAAAACGGTTTTTACAAAAGGAACCAAATCTTTTTTTAAGGCATCAAAAAACTTGTCGTAGTCTTCCATCGTCATGCCTTCTTCGAATTCGTCAAGCAAAACATTGTATGGATGATCATCGTTTTTATAGTAACTCACAAATTTTTTTGTATAGACGATGATTTCTGCCAATGTGTCTTTAAAAGCAGGATAATCATTCTTGGCCTTGGCATCTTCCCAAATTTGTTGTGCCATTTGTAATAAACTCTGGTATTCGACAAATTCGTTTTCAGGAATCTTGACGATCTTGTCGAGTTGCTTCTTGGCTTTTTTTACTTCCCGTTTGGTCAAATCGTCAAGTTCACCTAAAGAATCATTAAGCGCATTAACTACTTCCTGATATTCTTTGTCGATAGATAGTTTAAAAAACTCTCCACTAAGCATTCCGACCATCTCTGCTCTTCTGGCAAACGACTCTCTGGGAGCTTCGGTCTGCGAATCCCAGCCCGCCAATTGCAACATATATATATAGGCTTTCTGTTTTTTGATCAATTCATGAAACTTCGTCTTATAATCCATTTTAATTATCACCTCGTTTTCTATTATAACAATATAGCGCTCCCAAAGCCACAATTTTTATCCCGCAAAAAAAAAAAAGCAATCAACTGTGTTGATTGCGTTGATGTTCCAAGGCGGCTTTGATAAATTCTCGGAATAATGGATGCGGTTTTCCGGGTCTTGAGAGAAATTCAGGATGGAATTGACATCCCACAAACCACGGATGATTTTTTACTTCAATAATTTCAACAAGCTTCGTCTCCGGGTTGATGCCTGAGAAAATCATGCCGTTCTTTTCCAAAATTTTACGGAATTTATTATTGAATTCATAGCGATGACGATGCCTCTCTTTGACTTCGGCCTCAGCGTAAGCTTCGAATGCATTAGTGCCTTTTTCCAAGCTGCACCGATATAGTCCCAACCGCATCGTCCCCCCCATATGGATACCGGCATATTGTTCCGGGAGATAGTCGATAACGTTATATATGGTATCTGGGTCAAATTCGGTGGAATTTGCCTGAGGCAGATTGCAGGCGTTGCGGGCAAATTCGATAACCGACAATTGCATTCCCAGACATAGTCCGAAAAACGGTATTTTATTTTCTCTGGCATAGCGAATGGCGAAGATTTTTCCTTCAGTGCCTCTTTGACCGAAACCTCCCGGGACGACGATTCCATCAGGTTTGCCAATCAACTCACCAACATTTGATTCGTTCACTTCTCCGGAATTGATCCAATTAATATTTACTTTGACCCGATGATGGTATCCTGCGTGCTTCAAAGATTCCGAAACCGACAGATATGCATCATGCAAAGATATGTATTTCCCGATCAGGGCAATCGTGACTTCATGTTTCAAATTACGGATTCTATCAACTAATTCTTCCCATTCGGACATATCCGGTGCCAAATTATCCAAAAGCAAATGTTCGCAAACAATCCCATCCAGATTTTGTTTGCGGAAATTGAGGACAACTTCATAAAGGATTTTAACATTCAGGCATTGAATGACAGCTTCTTTTTTAACATCGCAGAAAAGCGCGATTTTTTCTCGAATGGTATTGGTAATTTCCTTGCTTGTCCGAAGTATGATTACGTCGGGCGTGATTCCTAGAGACCGGAGTTCTTTGACGCTATGTTGCGTGGGTTTAGTTTTTAGCTCTCCGGTTGTTTCCAAATAGGGAACCAGTGTATTGTGGATATACATCGTGTTTTGATATCCGAAATCTCTTCTTGCCTGTCTGATAGCTTCCAAAAAAGGCAGTGATTCAATATCGCCGACTGTTCCGCCGATTTCCGTGATAATTACGTCAGCTCCCGATTCCTTTGCAGCAATTTCCAGTTTCGCTTTGATTTCGTTGGTTATATGAGGAATAACCTGGACAGTTGCGCCAAGGTAATCGCCTCTTCTTTCTTTCTCAATTACTGCCGAATAAATCTTCCCGGTTGTGATCGAACTGTTTTTGGTCAGATTCTCGTCAATGAACCGTTCATAATGCCCGAGGTCCAAATCCGTCTCGCCACCGTCATCGGTAACAAAAACCTCGCCATGCTGGTATGGCGACATGGTGCCGGGATCGATGTTGATGTAAGGGTCGAATTTTTGCATGAACACTTTCAGTCCACGGTTTTTCAACAGTCTTCCCAGTGATGCGGCGGCGATTCCTTTGCCAATACTGGACACAACACCGCCTGTAACGAAGATGAATTTTGTAACTTTCATGATTTCACCCCGAAAAAGTAAAAGGATTCCCCGAATGGAGAACCCTTTTTTTATGGCTCTTTTAGATTATACCAAATAGAATGTTTAATTGCAAACGCATTTTAAATTATTCGTCGTACATTTTTTCGTAGTCATCCATGTATTCGTTGTATTTCTCGTCATCAAAATCTTCTTCTTCGTCGGCTACGATATCTGTCTCGTCTTCGACAAATTCAGTTTCCGCATCCTCGAAGTCATCATAATCGATATCGTCTTCCAAATCTTCGAAGTCGGGCTCTTCTTCATATACGTCCTCTTCTTCGTCTTCCAACTCTTCGTCTTCTTCTTCGTCTTCTTCTTCGAATTCTTCTTCCGATTCTTCCAGTTCTTCTTTGTAATCAGGGAATTCGTCGTAATATGCTCCGTCTTTGTCATACAGGTCGATTGATTGTCTGCTCTTCAAATCCCATAGGTCGTCACCGACATAAACGAATTTTGCGGAAATAATGAAATCAGCATACACTTGTGCTATGATTTCGTTTTTCTCCTCATCAGATAATTCCTTGACATCGCAAATCGCTTGGAACAATTCCAGAAAAGACATCGGTTGCTTATTTTCAAGCAAAAGCGTCTCGGCGATTTCAAGTATGGACAGTTGGTTCCAATCAGTCATTATTTAATTTCCTTCCATAATTAATTCCATTTCACCAAGAGTCGGTGATTTGATTCTTTTTTGTTTCCGTCAAGCAGATCATAATCCAAATACAACTGATGTTCGGAAACATCCAGTCTGTTCGTGTAAACATTCATCACAAATTCGAACCCTTCGGCTTTTAAAGTGCCGCCTGATTTTTCGGCAAGACGAAACACAAGTACCAATTCTTCTGATCCGGTTCTGTAGAGATAGACTTCTTCGTCTTTGATCAGAAATCTGTAGACATGTTCCTTGTCGTCTGAAAATATCAATTGATTTTCTTTTTGCTCGCCCTCTGTGGAAAATGAGGTTTGAATCTTGCCGTCAATTTTAATTTCGAACGTGACTTGTTTGTTCAACACAATACCGCCTTTTTAATGCTTAAATAATTATATATCAATCCGAATATAAATACAAGTATCATATTTTAGTTTTTTTGTAAAGGTTTTTTGTTAGAAAAACTGTTCGTCATGCGTGAAACTTTCACTTAAGACGTTAATTACAATATTGTTGCAATGATCGCCGATTCTTTCGAGGTTCGAGAGAATATCAACATAAAATCCTGCTTCTGTCTCGGAACATGATCTGTCGTTGATGCGGTTGATATGTTTCTTCCGGTATAGTTTAACCATTTTATCTAATACGTCTTCTCTGATGTTTACTTCTCTTGCCAGAAGTTTGTCTTTAGTTACATATGCCTGCAAGGACTCCTTGAGTGTTTTTCTCAAGAATTCATAGAGGTTCAGCAAATCTTCCTTGGCCTCTTCGTGAAGATCCATTTTATTGTCATGGCGTTCTTGAAAAAACTCCAGAATGTTATCCAGGTGATCTCCGATTCTTTCCAGATCAGTGATTGTGTCCATGTCTTTGGCAAGTTGCTGGATTTGTCTGTCTTCCAAATCATTGGCTCCGATTTTGACAAGATAGATATGGATTTTATCATCCATCGTGTCAAGCATTTCTTCACACTGTACTCCCATTTCAAAATCTTTTCGGTCATTGCCAAACGTGAAATTATATGCGTATTCGAACATCGCCCGACTGACATTGCCCATATTTACAATTGCCTTTTTGGCGTTTTCCAAAGCAAGATCAGGAGATTTTTTTGCCAAGTGTTCTTCTAAAACAACTTCATCCATTTCGATTTCATGTTTGGAAGGAATAATTTTGGAAACAAACCAGACTAGTTGTTTGATAAACCAGTACATGACAAATACGTTCACTACGTTGAAGATAACATGTGAGAGGGAAATGGTGAGTTTGTTGGTGAGATAGTCTGCGCCAAACAGGGTTTCTGCCAAAAATCCAATCAGTTGTGTATATGGTTTTAATAATAGGAAAAAGATAACTGTTCCAATCGTATTGAACAACACGTGGACCCCGGCCGTTCTTTTGGCTGCGGATGTTCCGCCCACGGATGCCATCACCGAAGTCACGGTGGTGCCGATATTGTCGCCTAGAACGATAGCTATTGCTCCGATCAAAGGAATTCCGCCAGTGGAGTATAATTGCTGCAAAATACCGATGGTTGCTGAAGATGACTGAATCACTGCCGTAGTGCCAACCCCGACTAAAACTCCCAAGATGGGATGATCTGCAACACTTAGCAGCATATTTTCAAAAGCAGGAAGTTGGACAAGTTGTTTGAGAGCTCCACCCATTGTCTCAAGACCGAAGAAAAGCATACCAAAACCGAGAATCGTTTTTCCCAATTCCTGAACTTTTCTTTTATGAACAAAAAAGATCATAGCGCTACCGACGAACATAATCGGCATCGCATAATGCCCAATATTCAAACCAATCAAGACAGAGGTTATTGTTGTACCGATATTGGCACCAAAAATGACGCCTACAGCTTGTGGAAACGTCATCAATCCTGCTCTGACCAATCCGACTACCAAGGCGCTGGTGGCTGAAGATGACTGAATGATGCCGGTAATCAGGATTCCGACAAATATTCCTTTTAGCGGTGTGTTGGTTGTTTTTTCGAGAATCATTTTCATTTTCGAGCCGGCAAGTTTTTTGAGCGAATCGCTCATCATGTTGATGCCGAACAAAAATATTCCCAGCCCTCCCAAAATCGCAAAAGTGGTCAATTCCCAATCAATAGCCAAAAACATCGATGCCATTGGTGCCCTCCATTTATCTGCAATATTCTTGAATAGCCTTGAACCGCCCCTATTATAACAAATACTATCTCATAATAACACCACTTTAAAACGCTTTCATCAAATATTATTATAAAAAAGAAAGAACCTGCAGGTTCTTTCAGATAATTTTATGTTTGCAACTTGGATTCTTTGTATTCTTTTACCAATACATCGGCATCTTTCAACAGGTCATTGACTTTATCCCAAGTGCCTAGGGTCGCTCCGCAAGCCATCGGATGTCCGCCGCCTTCGTATTTGTTCGCAAGCTTATCAATAGCCGGTCCCTTGGATCTGATTCTTGCTCTGACCATGTTTTTGTCATACTCGGCAAACAACATCCATACAGGGCAATCCTCCAAAGAGGAAAGTTCGTTTACAAGTGAGGTAGCTTCTTCCAAGGTGACATTGAATTTGTTTATTATCTCGGGAGAAATTTTAATATAAGCAACTCCATTTGTTGTTTTTTCAAAATTCTGCAAAACATATCCCTGGATCTTCATCTGGTTTTCTGATTTTACATCCAATGTCGTAAGCACATCAGTGAAATCCAACCCATAGTCCAACAAATGCGCTACCGCTTTGAACGTCTCCGAGGTCACAGATCTGTATTTGAATCTTCCTGTATCGGTAACGATGCCGGTATACAAAGCTTTTGCAGCTGCCATGTTCAACTTTAAGACATTAGAAAATTCCAAGTAGAATTCCAAGATGATTTGTGATGTAGCAGGTCTTGAAGTATCCACATACTGATAGTCCCCGTAATCATCTACCGGCAGATGGTGATCGATCTTGATTACATACTCGCCTTTGGAATATCTTTGATCGGCCACCCTGTCTTTTGTGGCAGTATCGACAACAATCGATAGAGCGCCTTCATAGACATCGTCTTCGATATGATCGACATCGCCAAGGAATTTGACGTATTCGGCAGTTTCGCCGACAACATATATTTCTTTATCAGGAAATGATTCTTTAAGAATCTCTTTCAAACCAAAGCCGGCCCCATAACAGTCGCCATCTGGACGCATATGCATATGAATGATTATTTTCTTGTACGCAAGAATTTTGTTTAAAATTAATTGCTTATCCATGTTTTTCCTCCAACAAGTGATCTAAGTCGTTGATTATCTGATCGGTTTCTTCCCAAGAGGAAACCATACATCCACAGGCGAGAAGGTGTCCCCCGCCGCCGTATTTTTTTGCCACATCGACAATCGGGAATTCTCTTGAGCGAAGTTCGCACAAAATCTTGTCGGTTCCCAGGTCATAAGTGAAGTTTGCCCAAATCGGTATTTCCCTGATGCCTGACAATTGATTGGCCATGCCTCTGCTTACGGTATTGCTGTCGAGTTGGTGCCTTTTCAGAAACTCTGCATCGTTTTTTCGATATCCAACATTGTTTTTGGAAAGCAGAAAACTGTTCAAGTACTCGCCTTTTACTTTTTTCATTTTCAATGACTCAATATACATTGAATTGTATAATGGCAACAGTTCAATTCCGGTTTCAAGCAATATCGCTGCGATTCTGAATGTCTCTGGCTTGACATTGGCGAAGAGGAACCTGCCAGTATCACCTACAATTCCCATAAACAGCGGGCTTGCAGCTTCTTTGGTTATTTCGATTTTGTTATTAATCAGGAATGAAGCAATCATCTCAGAACATGAAGAAATTTCTGTATTGCGATAATATAGCTCATATTTAAGATCTGAATCATTTTGATGATGATCAATGATCACAACTTTGTCAGCGTATAAATATGAATCATCAAATAACATCTGTTTGACGGATGTATCCAAAATCAATAATAATGATTTTTCTAGAACGCCTCTTCCAACTTCATCCATTTCTTGAAAGTGGTTCAAGGCATTTGTGTCGCCTATAGCATAGATCTTTTTATTGGGAAAACGATTCTTTAAGGCATAATATAACCCGAATTGGGAACCATATGCATCCAAATCAGGGGATTTGTGTCTTGAAATAATGATTGAATCATATGATTGAATTAGTTGATATATTTGTTTTTCCATAGGCTGCCTCGCTTTCGTTCTAGTATGATATTATATCACAAATATAATTTTATTCCTACGATTTGGATTGATATCTTATTAGTAGAATGAAGAATTTCACAACTCGCAAAATTTCATGCTTTCATATTTATAAAAGAAGTGATATAATGGGGGAACAAAACTTATTCATAAAGGACAATGATGATGAAAACTATTTTTAAGAAAATTATAATTTTTTGTTTCGGTCTGTTTTTAGTAATTGCTTTTGCCGGCTGCAGTCTGTCTCAGACAACTACTGTCGCATCGACAGGTACAACCACTTCTTTCACAACTGCCCCGACGACGGAAGCAACTACTTCTACAACAACCGCCTTGACAACGATTATGTCTACAGAAACTTCAGTTCCAACTACGGCAACCACTAATGCGACAACCGCATTAACAACTTTGCCGATTACGACAACATCTTCTGTTGAGACAACAACAACCAACAAATATTTGGGAATCGACGTCTCCGAAATAACAAAAACGGAATACCCTTTGGGGACATCTTTTGATTATACCTCAATAACTGTTCTTTTAATTAAAGCAAACGGGACAACTCTACCTTTAGGATCCTCAATATACACTATATCTGGTTTTGACTCGACTTCTCCAGGAGAAAAAACAATTACAGTTAGTTATAGTGAATTTTCAACAACGTTCTTAATCACCGTTCTTGAATCCAACACTGGCCTTGATATCACAATGGCATATTATGAAGCTGCTCAAGGCTTGATTGGAGAACCATTGATGTTGGCGCTTAGAACAATCATCAATACAGGCTATGCCGGGCACGTGTATACTGATGCCAGCTATGCGCTTGATGATTCAGATGAAGACCCTGATAATCCCGCAAATGTCATCTTGGTTTATTCTGGCTCCTCTGTCAGCGGAATATGGGACGCCGGAAATACTTGGAATAAAGAGCATGTTTGGCCTCAATCGTTATTAGGCGAAACCGCAGGCGGAACTGTGAATATGGCATCCGACTTGCAAAACTTAAAACCTTGTACTCCAAGCATAAATTCCAGTCGCGGAAACAAATATTATGCGAACGAAACCACCATTGCCAGTTTTGCACCAAGAGATGCGGTCAAGGGGGATTTAGCTAGAATCTTATTTTACATGGTTACAATGTATCCTGTACTAGAACTAGTAGATGGTACTCCATATGTTCATCAAATGGCGCTCCTAAGTGTCTTGCTGGAATGGAATGACTTAGATCCTGTTGATGATTTTGAGCGCAATCGCAACGAATTCATTTACACATATCAAAACAATCGCAATCCATTTATCGATTATCCGGAATTTGTAGATCTGATTTGGGATAATCTCGGGTAGAATTTAACTCATGAAAAGCGGAAGTCAAAATTCGACTTCCGCTTTTTTTATTGTATATCGCTTAATCAACTGTATGACTTCCCAAATATGTAACTGTGTTTTGCGGATATGCAATCCACTGTGCAGACGGATCATAAACATCATATGGGTCTATGTCTCCTCCGGTCATGGAACGCATTCTTACAAGTGTCATGTTTTGTGTTTTTATAGTTTCGGTTCCCCAAAAGTCGCCCGGATCAAAACCCACTTGTCCAATACTGTCAATGATTTCACCGTTATGTTTCAAAACAAGAGCGTCATCTCCGTTATAATTTATTACGGTATTATTTACAATGTTCCCGGTGTACAGTGTGCTTTGACCGTTATAAATTACTATTACTGATCCAGGGGCTAAAACGCCGCTTAAAGTCATCGTTTTTGATGCAGCAGATGCGCCGTTTGTATAGAGTTCTAAAGTATACTCGCTCAAATTAACCGTTTCACTTAAGCTGTTATATATTTCGATATACTTTTCGTAATTGCTTCCTTCTATATATTCCGAGATGAATATATCATCTCCCGGAATCACAACAACAACGGCTTTCATCAACACATCAATAACTAATGTTTCCGATTCATCATTATAAGCAACTGTTACCGAAATTGTGCCTGAAGTATCGGATTCTGGTCTCACAACTGAAAAAGTATTAGACAAATAACTTAAATAATCGCTGATTTCAGGAGAAATAGTCACATTAGTATAGGCTCCATACACAAGCGTTGGTAGTGTCAGACTTGTAGTAACTTCAATGCTTGACGGAATTTGACCCATTCCCATAGCTAGTTTTTCTGCATCTGTCATGGTCTCTGCGACAATATCATCTGCTCCGCCATCAAAAGTAACCCAAAATTCAGGAATTGCAGGATCTAAAATACTGCTTCCAGATTCATAATATGTATAAAACACAACATCAATTGTCACTTTTTGACCGGCAAATTGAGATAACGCTACTTGTGAATCTGAAATTGATCCATAATACACTGTCGCTACTCTTGTGCTTCCATCGAATAAATAGATGGTTTGAAAACTGGCTTGCATCAATAATGTAGGAGTAACTGTAATGGTATAAATTTGACCATTCAGCAATTTATCTGTTTTATCAATTAAGAGCAAGTCCGAAGCGTCTGTCAATACGATTTTATTTAAATTAAGAGGATTGTTTGAATTCAAGATCACTTGTTCAGTCAAAGTCTTAACTTGAAATAATGTATGATAGAAATAATATGTTCCCTTCACTCTGACTTCGTCACCAACATTTACCAGCGCAACATTTTCTGGTGTCGTGTACACATTCAAGAAGGCTCCGCTTGCATCCATGATGAAATATCCGTATGCATATTTGGAATACACAAATCCAGAAGCGGTTACTAGATCATTCAAAGCGGCTGATTCATGTAAATCAGTAAGTGTAGAATATGTTGAAAGACCAAACTCGGCCCTTACTCTACAAATAAATTGTTTTTCATATGTCGCTTCTCCATAAGCAAAAGTCGCAGTTAAAGTAACTGTAACGTTACCAACGGTTTCAGAAGGTTGTTTTACTGTTGCTTGATAGACAAAGAAACCTCCGCTTGTTAAAATCACTGTATCCGCAATATTAATGTATTCTGAATTGTTGCTAGCCCAAGTAACTGTAGTATCGCCTATTTCGGCTGGCAACACAAAACTTGTGGTCAAACTGTCCGAGTCGGTTATGAGAACAGCATTCGAAGCGTTGACTAGCAAAGTTTGTACCGCATCTTCTGTAGATACTGTCGTAGTAACTGCGGTCGTATCAACTGTAGTGGTTGCGGTTGTAGCTGTTGTATCAACAGTAGTTGCCGTTGTCGCTTCAGTTGTTGAAATGGGTAAAGTTGTAATCATAGTAGTCAAAACGGTTGTATCCGAAGATATTGCTGTCGTTGAGACCGTAGTTGAAACGTTAGTTGTTGAAGTAGTTACTCTGTCACAAGCGAAAAGTGCAAAGACAAAAGCAACTAGTAGCAAGCTGAAAATCCATCGTTTTTGTATCATGATATATCTCTCCTAAATTTGTGTGTAAATCAATTATAACATATCAACTGATTTTTCCATAAAGTTGTTTTGTATTTTTCAATATCATAAAAAGGCACAGCTTTATGAAATGAACCCTAAAAAGTAGACACTTTTTAAAAAGCCGTTTACTTTTTTTATTTTCTCCGACCAGTATTATAGAATGCCATCCAATTATGGACTAGTTGTATATATTCTTCGAGTGATGTGATATCATTATTATAGAGAGTTTCTTTCTTTAGAATTGAGTGGAAACTTTCAATGACTGCGTTATCTAATGGATTACCTTTTCGAGAATGAGAGATGATAATTCCATTGGATTCACAGACAATCTTATACTCAGTTGAAAGATACTGACAACCTTGATCTGAATGGAGTACCAGTCCATTCAGATCATTTGTTTTAGAAATTGCTTCATTCAATGTATCAATAACCAATGAATTGTCATTACGATAACTAATTTTATAAGCGACCCATTTTCTTTTTTCTAAATCCAGGATTGTACTCAAATAAGCTCTCTTCCCATTTCTCTGGAGTGTGAGATATGTAATATCAGTGACCCATGCTCGCTGTTTGAAGTTTCGTTTTATATGATCCGATTGGGCTTGCTCCTCAGTACGTTTCTTGCTGTAGTTCGGTTGGATGTCTTTGATATACTTCGCTACGACATTATATTTATTCATGATTCTCAGTACCTTTTTGTGATTCACAAGCCATCCATATTCATCCCGTAATCCATCTGTAATTCGCCGATATCCATAGCTCTTTTTATTTTGTTCGAATACTTTTTTAATTAGTAAATAATCTTGATAATCTGGATCTACCGTGTTCCTGTACTTGTAATAGGTCGATGGACTGATTTTCAAAACATCGCACATAGTCTTGATGTGATATCGATGTCGATATCTCGTGATAAATGCTATTTTTTCTCTTGACCGACCTCCCCTAAGTAATCCTGGTATTTATATAATATTTCATACCGCTCCTTATAGTCTATATTTGCTTCCTGCTTAGGTCGTCCTTTCTTGCTGATATCTAATCCATTGTCTCGTTTGTAAATTCTCACCCATGATTCAACTATCTTTCGACTGACGCCATATTTCTTCCCAAGATATCCAAAACTTTTTCCTTTTTGTATTTTTTCCATCACCGCCTCAAGTCTTATCTCTAGTGACATTTTTGTAAACTTCTGCCCTTTCTTTGCCATTTTTCTCCCCCCCTTTGTGGATAACTATATTAAATCACTTATTCTATAAAAATACCAATTCTGACAGGATTGTGGGTCAGTAAAAAGAACAATAAAGAAAAGATGTTAATAAACACGTTCTCTGTGTCTACTAACATCTCTTGTCTTGTCTTTTTATTTCGTGTCCACTAAATGGGGTTCACTTTATTATGCCGTGCCTTTTTAAATATTTTTCAATAAAGCTAGTAAATAAAATTTATGCTATGGTATGCGATCCAATATAAGTAGTGGTGTCAATAGCATAATTATCCCATTCAACAGAGTAATCAAATGCATCGGCTGTGTTTGTGTCTCCAGTTGTAATGGAAGCTTTTCTAACTAAAGTCACATCTTTTGCAAAGTCAGTCGCAAATCCGATTTGACCAAAACAGTCAATTACTGTGCCGTTATGCTTTAAAACAATAATATCATTGCCATTAAAATTAATAACTGCGGAGTTTAACAAATCTCCCGCTGCAACAATTACTGCATTTGTAGTGTTATATATAACAAATACATCATTGTTTGCAACCGATCCAGACAATGTTACAGATTGTGAAACAGTAAGAGATCCGTTAGAATATAACTCTAAAGTGTAAGTTGACAAATCAATCGCAGCACCTGTTCCGTTGAAAAGTTCAATTGCCTTTGTTGTGCCAGAGCCTTCAATATATTCAGAAATGAATAAGTCTGTCGGGTCAGTAACTACAACAGGTTTTTTTACGGTTACATTTATTACAACATCTTCAGCTACTGCTGATCCGTTTGTAACTTGAATTGTAACTGTTCCTGTTTTGTCTGTATCAGACGGCAATGTAACGATTAAAGTTCCGGGAGTGGTTGTGTAATCAATAAGTGATAAAATATCGCCCGTAACTCCGGTTACTGTGTAAGTTGATCCGAATACTGGAGCTGGTACAACATAATCATCTGTCAATTCCAAAGTGGCAGGAAGTTTTGCTGCATCCAGATCCAAAGCTTGTTGTTCAGTCAAAGTAATTCCATCAATTCCTTCTTGGTAAACAAAGAATGGAACGCTTGCGTCTGGTACTGAATCATAATTCACATAATAGAATACCGCGTTGAATGTTACCGTTTCGCCCGCAACGGCTTTCAAGGCGTTATATGAATCATTGATTGTCGAACGATAATAAATCGCTGCTATAATTGTTGCACCATCAAAGAGAAATACGTTGCCATAGCTTCCGGCCGTATCAACCAAAGTTGTTATAGTGTATGTTTGACCAGATAATAGCTCAGTAACTCCAGGAACGTAAACGATTGGCGTCTGAGCGTATGGCTCGCCAACAGATAATGTAGTTCTTATCGTTGCACTACCTAGTTGATATTGTGGAGCCGCTACTGGATAATTGAATGCAACTGTCCCGCTTATGATTACCTTATCGCCAAGTGCCATTCCAACTGGAGCTGTTTTATAGATGAATAACATTCCAGTTTCATCAAAGATAAAGAATCCATTATTGATAAAGTAATAAACTACGCCTTCGACGTTAACGCCCGCGGTTGCATTACTCATAGCTCTAACTTCAGCAATTGTAGAAATAACTAACGGGGATACTGCGACTGTGAATTCTTTTGTTTCAGTAATTGTCGACATATCAGTTTTAGTGATTGTGAGTGTTGCGGTAAGAACCACATTGTATCCTAGGCCAGAATAACCCATTGTGAGTTGAGCTGCAGTCAAAGTTGCAGTTCCGCTACCAAGCGCCCAAGTGATAACCGACCCGTTACTTCCTAAAACAGGAAGATTTACGACATCGAACTCTTTTGCAGTCAAAGCGATTGTCAAAGCGGCTTTGTCATCTGCCAATTTTTCTTCATAAGTAGAAATGGTAACGACATAGTCTTTTGTAGTAACAATCGGATCTCCCGTTCCAGTATAAGTAAATGTAGCAGTTAACGTGACCGTTTGAGCCGCGGTGACTTCTGCATATGTCATTGTAGCAACATTAAGTGTTGCATATGTAGTTGTAGCCAAGGCCCAAGAAATAGTCGAACCATTAGTCGCAACAGTGGGCAATACATTAACTTCGTTACTTACAACTGATGTTTTGATAGTGGTTCCACTAACATCGTCTTTAGCTTCTTGAGCTTCAGTAAGTTCAATTCCTGCAGCTCCGTTTTGGTAAACGAAATTAACCATTCCATATGATGTATAATAGAAAGCTGCATCAAATGTAACTTCTTTTCCATCTTGTGCCAATAATGCATCATAAGACCCGTTTATAGTCGAACGATAATAGATTTGGAAAATCTTGACATCTGCTGCATTATATCCGTATAGGTTTGTATAACCTCCGGAAGTTTCAACAGCAAGTCTTGCTGTAATGGTATAGATTTGTCCAGATACCGGATCGGTAACTGAAGAATCATAAACGACAGGTGTCTGAGTATAAACGTTTCCAGTAGAAGTTGTAGATTTTACCACCGGGCTTGACAATTGGCATTCGCCATTATAGAAAGCAACCCCTCCAAATATAACCAACTTGTCTCCAAGTGCAGTTCCTGCGGGAGCAGGGGCATAAATAAATAGCATGCCGGTTTCGTCAAATACGAAGAATCCATTATTGATAAAGAAGTAAACGATTCCTTCGACTTGCATTATCGCTCCTGATGCAGCAACTTGTACTGCAGCAACTGTCGAAGTTGTGATTGGAGTAACTGTAATAGTAAAGTCTTTTGTAAGCGCTGTAAGTTCAGGCAGTGTAAGTGTAGCTTGAACTACAACTGTTTGTACTTCTGTAACTTCTACATATGACAAGACTCCAGCGGCTATTGAAGCGTATGTTCCTCCAGAGGTGATTGCCCAAGTAATTGCTGAATCATAACCTCCTGCAGCTGGTAAGGTAAACTGTTGTCCGCCATAAACGCTTGTAGATAATGTCAAAGCTTCAGTGTCTGCATCTAATGCTTCTTGGCCGACCAAAGGAACATAATAGACACCATCTGTTCCGCCATCATAAGTTACATACATTTCAGGCACTCCGGGCTCAAGACTGCTTGATCCCGAATAACGAGTATAAAATACGACATCGATAGTAATTTTTTTGCCTTCAGCATCTTTCAAAGCGTTAATCGAATCAGCCGTTGAATTGTAATAAATAGAGGCAACTCGGTCTTCACCTTGGAATAAATAAACATTCAAGTAAGTTCCTAAGAGTTGCGGAGTAACAGTAACTGTATATGTTTGTCCATTTATCAATCTGCTAGTATAATCAATATCCAACAAATCAGAAGCATCTTCTAAAACGATCGGTGTAATTCCTGGATCATTGTCTGAAGATACGATTTCCTGTAGCGTCAAAGTAGAAATTTGATATAACGTATTGTATACCGCATATAATCCTTTGATTCTGACTTCGTCGCCGATAGCTACGGCTTCAGTATTGGCTTTAGTAGTATAAACGGCCAAATATTTACCAAGATCGTCAACCATGAAATAACCGTATCCGTTTGTTCCAATAAATCTTGAATAAACAATTCCGGTAGTATCAATATAATCACCTAAACTAGAGGCGATATGCAACGCTTCAAATGAAGTATAGACCGTTGCCGCTGGTTCTGCGATAACGCGAATGCTCTTTGTAACACTCACATCATCAGATCCTAATGCGATATTGGCGGTCAAAGTAACTGTAGTATTGGCTCCACCATCTTCCACTTTCGGTCTCACGATGGTTATGGTGTAAAATCCATCTACATTTGTTGTTGTAGAAACCGTGGCGACAGTAAGGTTACTTGATTCCCATGTGATGGTCGCTGTTAGTGCAGCTGCGCCGTAAGAACCTGGCAACAAGAAATTAGCGATGATGCTGTCGGAATTAGTGATGATAATTGAAGTTCCGATTCTGTTCAAATAAGTTGTAACCGCTTCTTCTGATACTGTAACTGCGAATTGTTTTGTCAATGTAACCTGATTCAAAGTAGCAGTTGCGGTCAAAGTTGCGGATGCATCTCCGTTACCATACAACGGAACGGTGATGACGCCTGTGTTAGTAATCGCTTCCGCATCAGATGTAGCCCATGTAACTGAAACGCCATCTGTTGTCGGATTTGGCAGTGTCAAGTCTTCTGTAACTGCCGTAATCGTTCCTAAATCAAGTGCATCCAAAACCGCCTGAACTTTCTGTGTGTCGGAAAGTTCTGATACGGTTGTAGTTGCTGTTGTTGCTGCTGTTGTTGCAGCGGTAGTTGCTGTCGTGACAGCAGTTGTTGTTACTGCCGTCGTGGTGGTAGCAGCAGCTGTTGTTACCGTTGTTGTTGCTGCGGCTGTTGTAGCGGCCGTTGTTGCCGCTGTAGTTTCGCCATTACATCCGGCAATAAAAAACATAACAGCAAAAACAATTGCAATGAAAGCAAATCTTTTAATCGTTAAATTCATAATACCCTCCTATTAAATATTTTTTTTACTTATTGAACTAATATGTCAGAAGCGTCGGTCAGCATCAATTGGAAGTTGGAGTTGAGATAAACATAGTTAAGATTATTACTGTCAAAATTATAATCATAATATCCCAACGGTCCGACAATGTTGACAACATTCCCGACGGAAAGACCCAGTGTTTCGGCATCCAAACCTGGCTGCCCATCAATTCTTATTACAAGTGTCTGAAAAGAATCATTGCGAACATAAATATTATTTGAATTGAATCCAGTAATCGTGAGATCATCAATCTCAACTAACGTTCCTATTCTTTCAAATGTAAACTCATCATAGGTGATTGTGATTGGTTCAACAGAAGCTCCCGGTGTGTTGACCCAAAGCAATTGTTTGTTGAAATTTGTTAATTGTGGACTTCCTGAATAATAAGTCGGTACAAGCCCGCCAATGGTCACGTTCGCTCCAACTTGAAGTTGGGCAGAACTTTGAGTTAAACTTTGCACATAAACATAAACGCCATATCCCGTTTCGTCTTGGATAAAGAAACTATATCCACTTTTCTTAGTAATTGTTCCGGTTATGATAGCTTTTAGTCCTACGCAATCAGGGAAGTTATTCATCAAGGCTTCGATAGTGATCTCGCTACCTTCTCTGCTGTAGTCATATACAGGGTCAATTTCTCCCCAAACTCTTCTTTTCGTAAATGAAGCATCCCAGTCTGCCAAAGTCAGGATTGTCGTGAATTTGGAGCCAGAAGAAACTTTGTTTTTGGAATATGCCAATTCGACAAGTTCCAAGTTTAACAAGACGAAATCACTTTCAGCAGTATCTCTATACCATACCCAGGCAAGATATCTACCATTTCCGTCCATGCGCTCGCCTTCAGCCTGCAAGACAATTGTTTCTGCATTCTCAAGTTTTTCTTGGGTGTAATATGCAGCGGCTTTTCCCCATGGTTCGTATAGCGCTGTCGATTCCGGAGTGTCAATTCCCAGATACCTTACCGAAAAAGGCGGTGATCCGTTACTAGTAAACCAGGTTGTGTCTCCGTCAATATATCTATTTACAGTTGCGACTCCGATACCATCAGCGATGAATTCTTGACCGGTATAGTCAGAATCATCGATCAGTAATGGGTGTCCTAAGCTGTCAGTATATTCGTCTAATTGATACAAATATTTGACGGTAAGATTTAAAGGTGATGTATAAACTTTTACCGTAGAACCAATTTCCACAAAATCCCCGACAACTTTGAGAGATCCATACTTGATGAACTTATCATAATCGCTGTCTTCATCATAGATAATCGAAACATCGAAATATAAACTAACCTCTAGTCCCAAATCAGTGAGAGTGCTAGTAATGTTTTCTCTGTTTTCTCCAGTCAAATCAGGCAATTGCACCAGACCGATTGTTGTTATCGTATCGATGGCGGATGTAGTTGCGGTGGTTAGAACGGTTGTTGTGGCAGTTGTAGTGGCGGTTGTAGTGGCGGTTGTAGTGGCGGTTGTAGTCTCAACGGTTTGGGTGGTGGTTGCGGAAACAGTAGTTGCTGTCGTGGTAATCTCGCCACAACCTCCCAAAGCCATCAAGAATGTGACAATTAAAAGCAATTTCATTAGTTTTTTATGCATTTTGTCCATTCCTTAAACCAAATTAGATAATATTGATTGTTTAACCCCAAATCAACTGATTGACCATGAAGCTTAAAGCTCCCGTGGGGCTATATGTTCCTGTGTAAACGTTTTCCAGGCAATATCCAGCTTCAACACGAACTTGTGCGGATCCCGAACTTACTGAACCTGCAGCAAAAGCCGGGTCGTATTGATAGAATGAGGTTTGACTCATTGCCACATTGGCAACCATCGATGAATAGAGATAATCCCATCTTTCATCTGTTAATTCCCAAGTAACCAACCCGTCAGCAGTCCAGTAATCCTGTGCTATATGCATGAATTCTGTATAGGTGATGCTGAACGTAGTAGTCAAATCAATTTGAACATCTGAAGTGTAAGACGAAAGTCTAGCAGGCAGATACCCGGTAGACATTGCCCATTTTGCTGTATTTTCAGTGGTCATCAGCCATTTGATAAATAACCAAGCAAATAGTTTTTGGTTTGAATTAGCACTACTAAATATACCGATATTCGGGCCTTGTTGTACAGCTGAAAGTGCTCCGGTGATATTGTAATCGTTTGTTCCGCTAGACATTGTTACAGGCGTATCTGATGCGGTAACGGTTTGGGGAACAGTCAGAAAATCCACTTCGAATTTTCCGAACTTCTCCAATACATCTGTCCCGGTCGGAATATTGTAAGCCACGCCAGCTGTTGAGCCAACAGTCATACAAACATCTCCCAAAATAAAATTGGCAGACCCGTAAAGTTGACCCCAAACAACCGGAAGCACAAAGGTTCTTGCATTAAACATAGCTTTGATGTAATTAAGCATATTTTTGGTTGTATCATTATTGATAAGGATGGCTCCGCTTGAATTAGTGTATGGAGCTTTCCATTGTCTGCTCATGTTGATGAACATATTTCCGGATGAATCATAGTTTAAAAGATAGCCACATTGGAAATTAGCTACATCCGTCACCGCGGTTTCATTAACGAGAATTGTACTCAATTGTTGAAGTTGAGCAAAAGTGAGTGGTGTTGAATGAGATAGGAACCCTTCATCAGATATGGTAATTCCCATTGCTCTAATTTCGGTTACATGGGCTTTTAATACAGTGCGGTTGACCGCCATAGTTTCAGTGGATTTGGAAAAAGGCATCGAGTAATAGTGTCCACCGATGTATTGATTGTTTTCCGCCAGATAAGATTCCGGGAAATCATTCAAATCAACACCAACATCCACCAATTGGCTAACGATTGACGAAGTTGAATCAAGAACTTCATAGGCAACGTTGCTGTTAATATAGTTGTCCAAAGACAAAACCGCCCCGGTTGTGATATAAGCGGCGAAGTGATCCGGATACCCAAGTGCCATTGTTGGCACTTGACCAACAGATATACCCAAATTGATTTTTTCTCTTAAAGTATTGTAATCGCTTTGAGCAACCGAATTAATCGTTACATTCGGATACATTGCCTCGAATTCAACAATCAACTGATCGAGTACAGCCGATTTCCCGGCACCATAAATGTGCCAGAAAGTGATATCGACTTCTGCGTCGGGAAGATCCATGATAACTTTTGGTATTGTAGTGGTAGTTGCCACTGTAGTCGGAACTGTTGTTTGTTCGCTAGCTGTGGTTTGTCCGCTGACAGTGGTTTGTCCACTAATAGTGGTTGTAGGTTGCGTAGTCGTTGGTTGTGTAGTCGCTTGCGTCGTTGTTGGTGTTTGCGTCGTGGTTGGAACCGTAGTAACGACTTCAACGCATCCAACAATCACAAACATAAAGAAAAATGTAACTAATGCTAATACAATCTTTTTCATTCGCGTCCTCCTTAAGACTCGTTTTATGTATTGGTGGATAAATTCTTTTTTGAAAATTATCCCTTAATGCCACTGCGTGAAACTCCGCGCATGATTTGTTTGCGGAAAGTAAAGAAGAGAATCAATAAAGGCAAGGTAACCAATGTGGCCGAAGCCATCTGTTGCCCATAGTCGGTTCTGCCTGTTCCGGTATCGGTAAATGCACCCCGAAGTCCGTTGCTGACAAGTCTGAATTCGTCTTTGGTGGTGATCATGGCCGGCCAGATATATGCATTCCATGCTCCCATCGAATTTAAAATCGTGATAGTGATAATAGTTGGCAAAGCGATTGGGATCATAATCTTTAAAAGATATTGAAAATTCGAGGTTCCATCGACTTTTGCCGCATAATATAATTCATTAGGAATCTGTTTGAATGTTTGCCGCAAATAGAAAATATAAAAGACGCTGGTCATGAACGGCAAGGTCATCGCGAAAATCACGTCCATGTACGATTGGTTCATAATATCATACCAACCCATCCGGTTGATTGTCAGGAAGTTCGTGAGAATGAATATTTCGCCCGGGATCATCATAGTTCCAATCAAAATCGCAAAGAGGATGTCTCTACCTTTGAAATTCAATCTTGCGAATGCGAAAGCCGACAATACCGTTGTAATCATTGTTCCCGCTGTAGTAATGATTGAAATAACAACCGTGTTCCTCATATAAGTGAAGAACGGGAACAGTGGTTCTCCTCTTCTTGGACCGCTGGCTACTAACTCGAAGAGTCTGTAATAATTCGAAAGTTGCCACTCTTTGGGGTTCAACCATAGAAGCGGAGGAATTCGACGCATCAGTTCATCTGATTTCATTGAAGTGAGAAGCATCCAATAAAATGGAATCAGGATCGCTATTGCAATTGCGATAAGAAAAAGATAGGTCAAAACGTTGAAAGTAATTTTTTTAGCTCGATATGATTTTTCGTTTTTTACATAAATGTCAGACATATTCTACACCCCCCTAGTAATGAACTCGGCTTCTGCTGACCATAGTCTGCAGAACCGAGAATATCAGGGTAATAAAGAATAGAATAATCGCAGCAGATGCCGCATAACTATAAAAGCCTTGGAAAGCAAAGTCGGCTCGATATTTGTATACGAAAGCAACAATCGTGATCATACTGTAAGGCTGTCCGCCGAGTTTTTCACCGAACAAACCGATAACTGAGTTATATGCCTTGAGGGCGCCAATCAAAGATGTAATCGAAATATATAGAATGAGAGGCGATAACAAAGGAACGGTGATGCGTTTGAAAATCGTCCATTTAGATGCCGAATCGATTCTTGCGGCATCATAATATTGTTTGTCGATATTTTCCAAGCCACTGGTGAATACTAGAATCTTAAAAGCCAAGCTTGACCAAATGGTAAATACCATCAAGGCAGACATTTGCGCCCACCAGCTTGCTGTTCCTCCGATCCAGTCGATCGGCGTTATCTTGAAAAGACCCAAGACAACATTAAACAATCCGTAGTCTTTGTGGAACAATACGGCAAATGCCATACCTACTGCAATCGCGTTTGTAACATACGGAAGGAAAAATACGGTTTGAAAAAAACCTTTCAGTTTTGGAATTGCTTTGAGTGATACCGAGATGAACAACGACACTATGATTGATACCGGCACCGAGACAAAGGCCAATACAAACGTATTCAGAATCGCTTTCCAAAATAGTTGGTTTTTAAAAATAACGACGTAATTGTGAAGAGTATATCCTGAGATTGAGCCGGTTCCATTATTGGCTAGCGGCAAATAATCCTTATAAAAAGAAATAATGAAGGCGTTGATAAGCGGATAAAAAGTAAATACTGCCATCAGGATAAGCATTGGCGCCAAATAGAACCAAGCTTTTAAGTTGTTTTTTGTTTCCATATGCTACTTCAGCAGGCCACCATCTAAATCAAACAAATGCATTTTTTCTGGTTTGACTGTGAAGTGAACCAGATCGCCTGTTTGAATTCGATGGGACGCATCCACAATAACTTTAAAAGATTTTTTATCAAGCAAGCCGCCTTCTTCGCTTGGCATGTCGATGATCAATGTTGTATCGCGGCCAATCGTTTCAACTAGATTCACCGCGAATTTAAAATCGCTTTTTAAGGTATTGTCAACAAGGAATCCTTCCGGCCTGACTCCAATTAGGATTTGTTGATCCGGAAGTTTAGCAGATTCGATATGCATATCTTCAATTAAAACTTTGCCGCCCTTGATATCGCCTTCAAAAACATTGATTTGTGGATTGCCAAGAAATTTGGCAACGAACAAATTGAGCGGATGGTCATAAACCTCTTGGGGCAATCCCATTTGCTGTATGACTCCGTCTTTCATAACAACGATTTCATCGGAAATGGACATGGCCTCTTCTTGGTCATGTGTCACAAATACTGTAGTAATTCCGGTCTCTCTTTGAATTCTTTTGATTTCTTCTCGAGTTTGTAATCTTAGTCTGGCATCCAAGTTAGATAATGGCTCGTCAAGCAAAAGTACTCTTGGTTTTTTGACAAGGGCTCTCGCAATAGCGACACGTTGTTGTTGTCCGCCCGAAAGTTCTTTTGGTTTTCTGTCTAGCATTTCCTGCAAGCCGACCAGTTCAGCCATTTCAATTGTTCTTCGTTTGGCTTCTTCTTTTTCGACTTTCAAGTTTTGCAGCGGGAAAAGAATATTGTCCCGGACTGTCATATGAGGATAAAGAGCGTAATTTTGAAATACCAGCCCGATTCCTCGTTTTTCTGGTGGCATTTCAGATACTTCATCATCTTCAAAGAATATCTGACCCTCGTTTTGTTTCAGCAGACCGGCAATCAGGTAAAGCGTTGTCGATTTTCCGCATCCAGATGGACCCAAAAGCCCAATAAGTTTTCCAGAGGGAATTGTTAAATCAACATGATCTACGGCGTGAACTTCTTTTTTGTCCTTCTTACTCGTAAATATTTTGGTCAAGTTCGCCATTCTAATTTCCATACTTCAGTCTCCTAATCGAATATTTGTGTATGTTTCATTATAACACATATTTTAAAGAAAAATTATATATTAGTATATATAATCCCTCAAAATAACCTATATTTCTCAAGCCGAAAAACTGAAAAAAAAAAGAGTTATCCTTTAATTAAAAAAGGAAAACTCTTCCTAAAAAATGCAAAATATTCGGACCGGTAATCGCTCCTGTTAGTGATCCAAGCAAATTCTGCAATATATCGGTCTTTGTCCAGACGAAATATCCTATCACGCCTAGAATTGCCAGTACTAAAAACAATTTGATGAATTTTTTGATGAAAACCACCAGTCCAACAATTGTGAAAACACCTAAAGCCAACACTACGAGCCCTTGGGTCCAAACGGGTAATCCCTGCAATAAATCCAATATTTGGTCGACATAAGGTTGTACAAAGCCTTCAATGCTGTCAATTATCGTTAAAAACACACGAAAAGTTGTTGCAAACATTTACTCCACCTCTTTTTTAAGTCGCTGGTTTTACCATTGTAATAACATTATACCATAATATGAAAAAACGAGAAGAGTCTTTTTTTGTTTTTTTTCAATATGCTTTGCGGTTTTCAACCGCTTTTATGAGTGTTTGGTCATCTGCGTATTCCAAATTGGACCCTACAGGCACTCCATAGCCGATTCTAGTGACTAAAATATCCATGTTTATCAGCACTCTATGAATATACATGGCTGTAGTTTCGCCTTCTTGGGTCGCAGAGGTAGCCAAAATGATTTCTTTCACCGATTCGTTTTGAATCCTTTCCCATAGCGGCGCGAGATTCAAATCATCCGGTCCAATTCCGTTCATTGGTGAAATTGCGCCATGCAATACATGGTACAAGCCTTTATAATTTCCTGATCTTTCAAACGAAAAAACATCTTTAGGCGATTCAACGACCATGATCAAGGATTTATCACGAATTTCATTCGAGCAAATATGACACGGATCTACATCTGTCAAATGTCCGCATGAAGAACAGCGAAACACCTTGTTTTTGACAGTGGCCAGCGCCTCGGAAAAACTGTTCAGGTTTTCTTGGTTAAAATTATTAATGGTGAAAAGGGCATATCTTTCTGCCGTCTTCCGGCCTATGCCTGGAAATTTCATAAAATGGACGATTAAGTCCTCCAAGGCTTTGGGATAATTCATCAGAAAAGCCCCGGCATTTTCATCCCTTGGGTCAAAGCTCCAAGCGTTTCTTCCATTTCCTTGTCGACTTTTTTGAATGCGTCATTCAAGGCAGCGACGATTAGATCCTGAATCATTTCAATGTCGCCAAAATCAATTTCATCTTTTTTTAATTCTATTGACAAGACTTCTTTTGTACCTTTGACGGCAACCTTTACAACGGATCCGCCAGCTTGTCCATAAAAAGTCGAAGCGTTAATTTCCGCTTGGGCTTTTTTTAGATCTTCTTGCATTTTTTGTATTTTTTTTATCATTTGCGGATTGATCATATCATTCACTCCTACGGATCATTTCTTTACTTTTACAAGGTCGCCGAAAATGTTTACAGCGTCCGTAACAATTTTTTCTTCTTTTTCAACTTCTTCTTCAGTGTTATCTTGGGATACATCTCTTAAGTCTTCGCATACAATAGGGGACAGTTTGATATCTCGCTTGCCCTGGCGCCATTGAAGAGCAAATTCATCAGTGATGTCATCAAAGATATTTTCCGGAAGGGCGATATAGTCGATATTCCGGTCAAACGCCTTATGTAGCGCTTCTCTGACAATTGGTTTTATTGAAGGTTTCATCATTTGATTGCAAATTCCAGCCGATGAAAAAGTCACAATGATACGCTCGTATGAACTAGCCTTAACCGATCCGCTTTCAAATTGCGCCGCATATTGATGTCGTAATCCGGAATTGTTAAATTTTGACAGCCGGCCCCAATTGTTTGTTAAATAAATCTTATCATCTCTATTTCCATTATTAAGAACTTCTTCTACAAACTCTATTTTATACGTGTTGGAGCTGTCGCTCAAAGGTTTTTCTACTTTTTTTGCTTCTCTTTCTTGTTTGGTTTCGTCTGTCACTCTGAGATCAAAAAGTTGTTTTTGTTTCTCTGGTTCACTAGTCTGAACGGCAGGATGGATTGCAATTTCCGCTTCGGCCAAAGGTTCTTCGATTACCTTGATTGGAGTGGGTTCCATTGTTTCGAGAGTTTTTATTCTTTCGCTAAGTTTTTCCAAATCGTCAATGACTTTGGCATCGCTTGTAGTTTCCGTGTCGGTCATTTTAATGAATGCTAATTCAAGGAACAATTTTGGACTGTTGCTCCATTTGATTTCATTAATTGTTTTTGTCAAGATTTCAATATAGAAAAAGATTCTTCGGTTACTGACCATTTTCGTCAATTGCAAGAATTGTTCGTTTGTATAAAGACTGTTTGAGTGTTCTGAAACTCCAACATTTTTATACATCAGGATATTGCGAAGAAAATCCAAAAGATTGAATGCAATCTTATGAACTTCTTTGCCTTCTACAATCAAATCATTCATCGCTTGAATTGCCTTGGTTGAATTCATTTCGATTATGGCCTTGACCATCTCAATTTGTTTTTCCAAAGAAATAGCGCCACAAATTTGATTTACATCTTCAAGTTTTATGTATTCGGGACTGTAGGCGTGAACTTGGTCCAAGAGGCTGATTGCATCCCTTAGTCCGCCTTCGGCAAAAATAGCAATCTGTTCCATGGCATCAATGTCAATCTTGATTTCTTCTTTGCCGATTATTTCCTGAAGCTTTTGCATCATATCTTCAACTGTGATGGATTTGAAATCAAAGCGTTGACAACGCGAATGGATTGTCAAGGGGATTTTTTGCGGTTCTGTGGTACAAAGAATGAAGATAACGTGTTGAGGCGGTTCTTCAAGCGTTTTTAAAAGCGCGTTGAAAGCTCCGGTTGAGAGCATGTGGACTTCATCTACGATATACACTTTATACTTGACATATCCCGGTAGATATTTGACCTTATCGCGGATTTCTCTAATCTCATCCACGCCATTGTTGCTCGCGGCGTCGATTTCAATAATATCAGTGATAGATCCGTCTTGTATTCCAATGCAATTGTTGCATTTGTTGCATGGATTCGCCACCGGAGCGTGTTCGCAGTTGATGGCTTTGGCAAATATCTTGGCTATCGATGTCTTTCCGGTGCCTCTAGGCCCACTGAATAAATATGCATGAGCGACCTTATTGTTTTGCAAAGCGTTTTGCAAAGTAGTGGTGATATGTTTTTGACCGGCAACTTCTGTAAAGTCAATTGGCCGGTATGTTCGGTATAATGCGCGGTAGCTCATAACTTATCACCTTTCTTTCATGAGTTTGTCGACAGTATCCAAATCAGGGTTAATATATACGGTTCCTTCAATGGCGTCTAACAGTATTTTGTCCTGATCATCAATCAAATCCATAAGTCCTTCTACAACCATCGTTGGTATGTCTCTTTTTCTGACAATGGTCCCGGAATGCTGATTATAGGATCCTTCTTCAGATATTAATCCAATAATGGTTTCTTTATCCAAATTTATCAATATACTGGGTTTCATTTTGTCCAAAAGCAAAATTTTCGGTTCCAGGAAATCAGTCTTCAGATCATATTCTAGTTCTTCGATTTCGGATAACACTCTTTCTGTGGCGTCTTCGATATCAATGATTCGATTTTTTATGTACTCGTTGTTCAATCGAAGGAATTGATCAATTACTTCATCCGCAGCCTGTCTGTACGAATCATAAGCGTTATGTTTTTCCCCGATTAATTCTCGTGCCCGATCCAAAATTATCGGATCATTGACCATAAGTTTATGAGCTTCGAATATGATAGAGACGGTTTCCGAATATAGCATGTGAGTTGTTTTTATTTGTTCTTCCAATTTTTTTGTGCTTTTGGCAAGCGCGGTTTCAAAAACGGACAATTGGTCAGTTTTACTGGCTATTTTAGGGCCTTCTCGGAAATTTTGTTTTAATTTGAAAACATTGCCATAGACAATGCCCTGATTGATTACGATTCCGCTATAGATCTTCAAACACAACCCTCTCCCATAATAATATTATATCGCAAATAACGCATTTTTGATATGCCTTCCTGTTTAATTTATCAAAGAGTCTCGCTTTTCTTTGACGTAATTTATCACTTGTTCCATGGCTTTTGATTCAATGGTTTCGGGACGGAATTTTTTTTCCAGCTTTGCCAAAGTCCATTGCTCGTTTTCGCCGTTTTGATAGATAAAAAAAGCAATTTTCAAACTGTCCTGAAATTTTTGATCCATCTGTAATTTCCGAAAATCCTCAATCAAAAACGCGTTCGATTTCTGCATGAGATCGCTGACAGCAACCAAGAAATCGGCTTCAAAGTTCTCTTTGTGCCTTTTTCTCGTCATGCGTTCCAAAATGACGTCTCCGCCATAATAAATAATAGTAAAAATAACCGGCATGAACCAAAGGCTATACAAGTCTTGGGCCACGGCCTTTCCCGAATAGATCATATACAAGGAATATCCTAGAACAATGATTCCAGATAAAGCAAAGATTCCCAAATAGAATTTTAGCGGTTTTTTGTGCCTTCGCATATTAATCACCCAAAAGTATTATACAATATATCGAGACAATTATGGTAAACTATTTATGGTGATATCATGCTAAACAACACAATCGTCTCCCAGGCAAGTGCAAACGGCATTGGCGCCCTCAATATAATCAGGGTTTCGGGAGACGAAGCTTTTCAAATCGTGAATAGAGTGTTTCAAGGCAAAAATCTCGAAAAGGCAAAGAGCCATCAAGCCATATATGGACATATCGTCGACGGCGATACACTAATCGATGAAGTCATGGTTTTTGTATATGTCGCCCCTTATTCTTTTACCAGAGAAAATGTTGTCGAAATCTCCTGTCATGGAGGCTTTTTTGTGACTGGGGAAATAATACGCGTTCTAATTAAAAACGGGGCTCGCCTTGCTGAAAAAGGAGAGTTCACAAGAAGAGCGTTTATAAACGGCAGAATCGACCTCAGCGAAGCCGAGAGCATAATGGATATCATCTATGCCAAAAACAAATCACAATTGGCCTTGGCCCAAAAGGCGCTGAGAGGCGACATAAAGAAGCTTGTCGAATCGCTACAAAACGAGTTGTTGGATATAATCGCCCAAATCGAAGTAAATATCGATTACCCTGAATATGATGATATCGATGTTTTGACAAACGAAATCATCCTCCCGAAAATTATTGATCTTGAGAATAAAATAGCTCAAGTAATTCGCGAATCGCAAACAGGCAAAGTAATTCGAGAAGGTATCAAAACGGTTATCGTCGGTAAACCAAATGTCGGCAAATCAAGCTTACTCAACTCGCTATTGAAAGAAGAAAAAGCAATCGTTACCGAAATCTCCGGAACAACTAGAGACCTGATCGAAGCGGAAATGACAATCGATGGTATTTTATTAAAACTTATTGATACTGCGGGCATCAGAGAAACATCGGATGTAATCGAAATAATCGGCATTGACCGCACCAAAAAAGCTATCTATGATGCAGATCTTGTTTTACTTGTCCTCGACCAAAGCGAATCATTGACCGAATATGACAAGGAACTATTAGAACTTACGAAAGATAAAGTTCGGATCTTGGTTGGAAATAAAATGGATTTAGGTAAAAAAATGGATTTGGCAACAGAAAAAATCATCAACATTTCTGCTAAAAATAACACCGGCATCGACCTGTTGGCTTCAGAAGTAAAAAGGATGTTTATCAACGAAGAGATCATCAATCAAGCAGACGCTGTATTTTCAAACGCAAGGCATATCGCCAAGCTGGAGGAAACCCAATCGGCCTTAAAAGATGCCCACGAAGCGACCTGCATGAAATTACCGATCGACATGGTGGAAATCGATTTAAGAAATGCTTGGACTTGCTTAGGAGAAATTACTGGCGAATCATCAAATGACGCGTTAATTTCTACGTTATTTGCCAAATTTTGTCTAGGAAAATAATGTTTCACGTGAAACCACAGCAATAATATAGCCCTATAAAAGCAAAGCACAAGCGCGTTATAGCCACTTGTGCTTCTTTTAATTTTATAAATATCAGTATTTATCCATGAAACTGTGCTTCTCGTCTTCGTCAAAATATCCCAAAACATTATTGATGTTGACATTCTCTGCCGCTCTAAAGATGTTTATGTCTGTGTTTTTGTATTTTTTCCGCATTTGCTCGATCAGCTGCTTCATTTCTTTTCTTTTCGAATCGGTCTCCATATTCGCGACTTTACAACCACAATTGATTGCTTCTATCTGGTGGTATTTGGCAAATCGAATACAATCTTTTTCCTTGATTAAGTACATCGGTCTGATGAGTTGTAACCCAGGGAAATTCGCGGATTTTGCTTTTGGCAACATGGTTTTGAAACAACCGGCATAAAAAATGTTTAGCAAAGTGGTTTCAATCACATCGTCAAAATGGTGTCCCAAGGCAAGTTTATTACACCCAAGGTCTTCAGCTTGTTTATATAAGAAGCCTCTGCGCATTCTGGCGCACAAAAAACAGGGTTTATCAGGCGACATTTCATAGGCGACTTCAAATACTTTAGACGAAATAACTTGAGAAGGTATTCCCGGTTTTTTGCAATTGTTCAAGTGTCTTTCCAACAGCTCCGGTGCATATCCCGGATCCATTGTCAAGAATACGAGCTCAAACTCGAGGTGCCCGTATTTTTTAAACGCCTGAAACAGTTTGGCCATGAGCAGTGAATCTTTACCTCCGCTCAAAGCAACTGCAATTTTGTCTTTGTTTTCAATCAATTTGTATTCATCTATAGCTTTGATGAATTTTGAATATAGCGGCCCTTTGTATGTTTTCATTAAGCTTCTTTCAACTATCTGATCAAAATCGAATTCACGCACGTTATCACCACCAATATCCTATATTATACTTTGAAATATCTTATTTGTAAACCATGCAGTTAACTAAAATAATTGAAAATAATTGAAAATAATTATTGAAGAATAAAATATTATGTGATATAATTGGTAATAGATAGAAAACAAATTATAATGGAGGTTGAGATTATGGCGAATTTCGTCTGGGCATCAAAAAAACCACTTGACGATATCGCGACACTTTATGAAGCGAATATTACTTTGAACAAATCCGCAACTGCCTACTTTGAGAGCGCATATGTCGTATTGCTTGGCCTTGATCAGGGCAACATGATGATCGCGGTCAAGCCTCTCACAAAAGAGGAAACCGGATTTGGCTATGTTCCGCAGGAGCAACAACACAATATCACAGTAAAATCTAGCTATTCCAGGATTTGCAACAAGCTTTTTATGAAAGAAGTTTCAGATCTATTGAAATTGGATTTCAGCGACAATCAATCATACAAGTATCGGGCGTTTTGGAGCGAAAAAGACAAATCCTTGATCATCGATTTGAAACATAAGGAGGTATGACAGATATGTTTTTAGCATTGGACATTGGAACCACCATGATATTGGTTTGGGTTGGAGTAATTGTTTTTGCAGGCGTCATCGAAGCTGCCACTATGGACCTTTCGAGCATCTGGTTTTCTGTCGGAGCGGTTTTCGCACTGATCATAGCCGTATTTTGGCCGGAAGAAATCATTTTACAAGCAGTTGTCTTTATCGTCACTTCCATTTTACTTCTTTTGGGTCTTAGACCGGTATTTCATAAATATATCCAAAAAAACGAAATTAAGACTAATTCAGACAAATTGATCGGTAAAATCGCTGTTTGCACCAAAGCTATCATAAACGGCGAACGCGGGGAAGTAAAAATTGACGGCAAAATTTGGACATCTATTTCGAATGAAGACATTCAACTCGAAGAAAAAGTTGAAGTGTTGGCAATCGATGGAGTGAAATTGGTGGTTAAAAAGAAGCAATGAATGCTGGATTCTTTAAAAGAGCTTTTTCATCGCTAATTGACATTACTATCGTTTTTGTTGTTGTTTATCTGACTTTTATTACTTTCGGAAGAACCGTCCTACGAAATCAAGTCCCCAACTTCAATGAGATATATGATGCATATCAAGAAATACTAGATGCTTACAATTCTGACCTTTCGATTCTTTCCGAAAATTATAGCGCAGCAGTGGCGCTGGCTGATGGCGATAAAGCTTTGGAGGCGGTGGCGCAAACCGATTATCAATCGGATTTAGCGATTTTGGATACTCAGAACACAATCGACATCGAACCTTATAACCGAACGCTGTCCGCATACTTCCTCAACACAGTTTACTACTACGCAATTGGTTTTCTGATTTTGATGACAATTTACACTATTGTCCTTAACGGAAAGACTTTAGGCAGAAAACTGATGCAGATCCGTCTCGACGGACCCGTTCATTCCCTATCTGTATTTTTCCATGATATTGTTTTCAAATATTTCTTTATCATTCTTGTTTTCGTTGTAAGCATGTATGCAGGATTAATCTTGCTAATGTTGTCGGTTCTAACAGATGTCATTTTGATGTCATTTACAAAAAGAAAGTCCACATTACGCGATATCTTCTTGAAAATCAATGTTGTTAAAGCCGGTTACGGTTATTAATTGTATCACGCTAATTAGGTTATAAAATATAAAAATATAAATTTGAAGGAGGTTTTATCATGTTTTTACCTGTCACACTAATGAGTACCGTTGGAATTGTTGTAATAATCGCTTTGGTTGTGATCATTGTCGTTTATGCTGGTACCAGAGTTAAAATCGTACCTCAAGCAACACAATATGTAATTGAACGCTGGGGAAGCTACTTCACCACTTGGAATGCCGGGTTGCATTTCTTGTGGCCGTTCTTCGACAGAATCAAAAGAACGTATAGCGCTAGAGGTAACGTCTCAGACATTATCATTCTAAAGGAACAAGTCCTTGATTTTCCACCTCAAGCCGTTATTACAAAAGATAACGTTACAATGCAAATTGATACTGTCGTGTTTTTGCAAATCACAGATTCAAAACAATACGTTTATGGAGCTGAAAATCCCGGTTTGTTGATCGAACATCTTACAGCTACCACGCTTCGTAATATCATCGGCGAACTTGAACTTGACCAAACTTTGACCAGCCGCGATCTGATTAATGAGAGAATGAGAATTATTCTTGATGAAGCGACTGACCCATGGGGAATCAAAATCAACCGTGTAGAACTTAAAAATATCATTCCTCCGAAAGAAATCAGAGAAGCAATGGAAAAGCAAATGCGCGCTGAACGTGAACGCCGCGAATCCATTTTGATTGCTGAAGGTAAAAAAGCATCAAACGTTTTGGAGGCAGAAGGCGAAAAGGCAGCAGCCATTCTTCGCGCAGAGGCAAAGAAGGAAGCTGCAATCCGAGAAGCTGAAGGTCAAGCAGAAGCCATTCTTAAGGTACAGGAAGCTACCGCTCGCGGTATTGAACTGATCAAAGGCGCCAAAGCGGATCATGCAGTGCTGACTCTTGAAGCCTATAAAGCTCTAGAGAAGATCTCCAACGGACAGGCAACGAAGATTATTATTCCTTCGGAATTGCAAGGCGTTGTCGGATTGGCAACTGGTCTGATTGAATCTCTAAAAGATCCACAGAAGAAATAACTAAAAAAAGCCGATTAAATTCGGCTTTTTGTTTGCTTATTTGATATAGGTTTTAGTCGCGGATAATGCTAAATTCTTCTAAAATATCTACTCCGTTGGGAACTATCGCCAAAGCGGTGTCTTTCAATACGACATATGATACAACACTGATCGAATTTTCCGTCACAGTGATATAAGGAATGACCGGTTGTTCATCGATGAATTTGTAATTCACAGACAATCCCGAAGATTTTTCACCACCATAAAATTTCGTCGACACGGTGTTTCCCGTCAAATATGTAACTCCGATTGATCGGTTATAATTATTGAAATTATAATCATCAAGCGTGGTCTCAGAAAGAAATATGTCGCCTTTTGTGTATAAATTAGAAGTGGCAAATTCCAGCAACACGTCTTCAGAGTATACAGCCCTAGAATACTGGTGGTCATGTCCTGACAGAACCAAATTAACCCCGAATTGGTCAAAGATTGGCACCAGATTGTCTCTGACGCTTGAGGTATTATATGATAGACCGTAAGGCCCTCTATGCAATAAGACTATTGTCCACGGCAAGGTATTCGCTGTCAAGTCGTCCGTTACCCAATCATTTAGAATATCTGCGTTCACGGTATCATATGTCAGACAGGCGGTTGTACCGTCACAGTAAATTTCGGTATCAATAACAACGAAGTGTGCGTATCCATAATCAAAACTGTATGTTTTTCCATCATCAAAGTTGGTATTTCTAAGGTCACCTTCAAGCATATCAAAACTGTTATATTCCGGGCCGTTATTCGGCAAATTCAAATATCCGTCGAATTCCAACGCTTGGATTCTTTCTTCTGTAATCGCGCCGACATCGTGGTTGCCCACGGTTGCGACAATTGGCGTGTTATAGGAAAATATCGAAGAGTATTTATAAAACAAACCCCATTCAGTCTTTAAATCGGCGTCATCAACCAAATCTCCAGGAAACATCGCAAAATCATAAGTTTGATTGCTATATTCCATCACAGATAGCAAGGAATATGCATATGCCATATATCCGACCTCAGAATTTTCCTGTGGATCTGCAAGATATATAAACGTGAAAGCATCGCTATCACCGGACGGCAATGTGAATTGATAGTAAGGACTGGCCTCTGAATCATCGGTATTTGTTACGCGGTATTCATATGTTTCTCCAGGAATCAAACCAGTTAAAGTAACTTCAAACAAATATGCATATTTTCTTCCGATTGCCCTGGCTTTGCTGGTAGCCCAAAATCTGGTAAAGTTATTTTCTCCCGCTATGGAATATTCGACATACCCAGCGGTTTCAAATGGCATCGCGAAATTAATCCCGATTGAAGTTGTTGGATTCTCTGTTATAAACAGCCCGATCCAATATTCGTTGGTCAAGGAATTGATTCTTTCCGATATAGTTTGTGCCGCGGAGGTCGTAACTACTGACGATGTAACTGTAGTCTCGGCTTCGGTTGTGATTGTAGTTGTATCTCTCTCTTGACACGCAAACAAAAATCCGATCAATAACACAATCAACAATAGCAGTGATTTCTTACCCATTATTTCACCTCTGTGGCACAAATTTCCTATGCCAAGTAATATAAATATATACTAACAAACATAAAAATGCAACGTTAATCGAAGCAAATCAAAGAAAAAAACCGGCCAAATGGTCGGCGATTAATTAAAATTCACAACTTTTCGGAGTTCTCGGAAAGGGAATAACATCTCTGATATTGTCAACGCCTGTGACATACATTACCATTCGCTCAAGACCAAGTCCAAATCCAGCATGCGGTGCGCCTCCGTATTTTCTTAAATCGAGATACCACCACAATTCTTCTTTTTTGATATGCATCTCTTTCATTCTGGAAAGTAAAACTTCAAGTCTTTCTTCCCTTTGTGACCCGCCAATCAATTCTCCCGCTCCAGGAACCAAAAGATCCATTGCCGCAACGGTATGCAAATCGTCATTAAGTCTCATGTAAAATGCTTTGATTTCTTTCGGCCAATCAATTACAAAAACGGGTCCTCCAAAATGTTTTGTCAGATATTTTTCATGTTCGGTCGCAAAGTCTTCTCCGTGTTTTGGAGTATTTTCAAAAGCTTGCTTACTGTTTAACAAAATGTCAATCGCATCCTTGTGAGTCACTACTTGAAACTTCGATGAAGCTACTTTTTGCAGTTTATCCTTGAGCCCCTTTTCGATGAATTGATCAAAAAATTCTACTTCAGATTTGCATTCTGACAATACGGAATTGATAATATATTTCACCATTGATTCTGCTAAATCCATGTCCTTGTTTAAATCGGCAAATGCAATTTCTGGTTCAATCATCCAAAACTCAGATGCGTGTCTTTGAGTGTTTGAGTTCTCTGCTCTGAAGGTCGGTCCAAAAGTATATACGTTTCTGAAAGCAAGCGCATATGCCTCGGCTTGCAATTGCCCGGAAACGGTCAGATTTGTGGCTTTTCCAAAGAAATCCTTTGAGTAGTCGATTGTCTTATCTTTACTGTTGATTAGCGCTTCAAAATCAAGCGTTGACACCTTGAACATCTCGCCCGCGCCTTCGGCGTCAGAGCCTGTCACTATTGGCGTGTGAACATATATGAACCCCTGTGTTTGAAAAAACTGGTGGATAGCATTTGATACAACACTCCTTACGCGAAACACAGCTTGAAACAAATTGGTTCTCATCCTTAGATGCGCGTTCTCACGCAAGAACTCCCTGGAATGTCGTTTTGGTTGGATGGGATAGTTCTCGAGACTGTCTCCGATCAGTTTAATGTTATTTGCTTTGATTTCAAATGGTTGTTTCATATCGGGAGTCAACAAAACCACGCCAATGACTTCAACAGCAGATCCGACACGATACTTTTGAATTTCTTTGAAATCAGTAATCTTTGCTTCTTCGTATACCACTTGGACGGTGTCAAAACAGGTTCCATCATGCAAGTCGATGAAGCCAAATTCTTTCTGAGCTCTATTGTTGCGAATCCAGCCTTTCAAAGTCACGCTTTGTCCGCTCATTTTGATTAAATCATTGTAAAGCTCCTTTATTGTTGTTTCCATGAAAAATCTCCTTTGAGTATTGCTTTTCTAATCTGTTCTTCATGCCGTTCGATAGCGTAACGTAATGTTGTTCTTTTCATGCTGTAATAATTCTTTTCAATAAAATCATCAAGTAAATTCCTGTTTCTATTTCCTACCTCGCGTAACATCCAGCCACAAGCCTTGTTAATCAAGTCATGCGGATCTCCCTTGAGTATCTCAGCAATTTTCAATGTGACATCGAATTGGTTATTTCTTATCAGCATCCAAGTAGAAACGATGCTGATTCTTTTTTTCCAAAGATTGTCAGATATCGCATAGGAGAAAAGCAAGGTAAAATCTTGAGTATTTAGCATATATTTGCCGAGAATATATGGAGCGGACACATCAACAAGATCCCAACTGTTTACATAATCGATCCATTTGATGTATAGTTTCACGATTTTTCTTTGTGTATCCAAATCGGCCTTTTGCATTTTGTATGTTAAAATCACCAATGCGCACGCTCTGTAATCGTGAAAAGTGCTTTTTAATAACAAGATCAATTCATCATCAGGGATTGTCGAATAATATTTTTTGGCAATCCGGCGAATAATCGGAGCTGTGATCCCCAAAAACAAATCTCCCGTCTGATAATCGTTGACTCCCGTTTTATGGTAGGTGGAAGTTGAGCTGGCCAGTTTTCGCGTTTTATATAAATTGAGTTCGTCGATAATCATAATTCACACCCCTTAAAAAAAGAAAATCGTCCCCTAAATATAAAGGACGAATTATTCCGTGGTACCACCTTTGTTCCGGCATTGCCGGCACTTGAAATCCTTAACGCGGATTTACGGACAGTTCTAATTGGTTTCTTCTGTCTCTCCCGGTGTTTTTCAAACACATTCATAGATAAGGCTTCCACCATCCCTTACTCGCTGGTTCTTGTTTTGTGTTTTACTCTTCCGTTCTTCGATTTATTTATATTATATCATATCTACGATATTTGTAAATACCGGCTGATGAAATTGAACTTTTCAAAAAAACATCAACTTCTGCGAGGAAGTTGATGAATAGGTTATTGAAATAAAGTCGAAACGCCTTGATCATCGATGATGTTGATGATCCCCTGTCCTAAAAGTTCCGCTATTGAAAGTTGGACTAGTTTTGAAAAATACTTGTGTGCCGGAAGGTCAATAGTATTAGTGCAGACCATCTCGACAATCGGAGCTTTCATAATCAGTTCGATTGCGTTTCCAGACAGAAGCGGATGTGTGCAACAAGCATAGATGTCCTTTGCCCCTGCTTCTTTTAGTGCAGCGGAAGCTGCGGAAATAGATCCTCCAGTATCGATCATATCATCAATCATGATGCAGTTTTTACCTCTGACTTTACCGATGATATTCATGACTTCGGCCACGTTTGGTTCTGGCCTTGTTTTATCAATGATGGCGATGGTTGTCGACAAAGTGTCCGCCAATGCTCTCGCCCTGGTGACGCCTCCATGATCCGGTGAAACAACGACGAGATCAGGTAAGTTCTTTTTTTTCAAATATCTCGCAATAATTGGCAGCGAGCGGAAATTATCGATGGGTATATCGAAGAATCCTTGGATTTGCGGTGCATGAAGGTCCATGCAAATAACTCTTGTAGCTCCGGCAACTTGCAAGAGATCTGCAACAAGTTTTGCGGAAATAGGTTGTCTAGCTTTTGCTTTTCGATCCTGCCGGGAATATCCGTAGTAAGGGATAACCACATTGATCTCGCGGGCGGATGCTCTTTTAAGGGCATCCATCATGATCAGGAGTTCCATGATGTGTTCATTGACAGGGTCGCAAGTTGACTGAATGACAAATACTTTGTGTCCTCTCACTGTTTCAGGGATGTTGATGTTGATTTCTCCGTCAGCAAAATGGGTCACTTCGGACTCGCTTAAGGGGATTCCGACGTAATCCGCTATCTCTTTTGCCAGTTTTTTGTTGGAACTAAGTGCAAATATCTTAACTTTTGATCCGTGAAAGACCGCCATTTATATCCTCCGAATGATGACATTTTATATCTACCCATATTATACAACATATTTTGCAAATTAAAAAGTGCCAACTTTAGTTTCGTCGGCACTTCGTAGTTAACAAAAATATTTATTCAACTTTTATTTCAGGAAGTTTTTCAAAAGCCTCCAAAACGGCTTTTTCAATTGAACTCCTGGTTTCGGTATTGATTGGGTGGGCAACATCCTTAAATTCCCCATTTGGCATTTTGCGACTTGGCATTGCAACAAAAAGCCCGTTTTTCCCTTCAATAATCCTTAATTCATGAACAACGAAGCACTCGTCTATGGTAATGGCGGCAATTCCGACTAAACGGTTATCTCCATTAACTCTTTTTGCACGAACTTCTGTTATCAACATATTACCACCTCTTTGGTATGATTATATCACGCATATTTTTCTTTTCCAATATGTTTTGAAAAATTAATTCACAAAAAGTTATAGACACTTATGAAATATTTATCGCGATATCTTGCGATAAATTCGGGTAAAGTATTCTCATCTCTGATGAGGAGTTTGATAAAAGTCGACCCGGATCCAGTCATGACCAATCCCGCATCTCCTAAGTTTTCCTTAATCAGGTCCTCCGCTTCTTTGACATCATTATTATTTTCAACAGAGATTTTTTGCAATGCGTTGTGCATGGAAGCAACAAATTTAACGATATCTTTTTTTTGGATCGCCTTCATTAATTTGGCATCGTCGACGTTGTCAAAACCTTTTCGGTTGCCGATAGTGAAAATATCTTTGGTCGCGACATATACTCTCGGATTAAGCAAAAACAGTTTGTAAGGAGAAAAATCGAAATCCAATTTGGTGATTTTTTCTCCCATGCCTTCTACCACTGCGGGATAGTCGACAAGGCAATACGGGATATCCGCTCCATATTTGATGCCGATGTCAATCATATCTTCGAAAGAAAGGTTCAAGTCAAACAGTTTGTTTGTGCCTTTGATTATGCTTGCGGCATCAACGGAATTGCCTGCGAGTCCGGCTCCAAACGGAATTTTTTTGTCGATTTGGACTTTGATTCCGAATTCTGGCGCATATGTTTGAATCATATGCGTCGCTACGTCGTGAACAATATTGTTTTGATTCGACAAAAACAGATCATTGGATTCGATCATCGCCAACCCGGAATAGTTGGTTTTTTCGATTTTGATCGTGTCGCACAAATCTATTTTTGCGTTTATCATTTTTAGATTATGATAGCCGTCGTTTCTTGACTCTAATACATTGATAAACAGATTTACTTTGGCGTAGGCTTTTTCAATTACCATGAGAATCCTCCTTTATTTTTCGTTTTGCTTTTCGGACTAATATTTTCCAACCTATAATCGAGACAATTGTGGCACCAATGGCGCCAACAATCAAATCCAGCATCGTATCTAAAAGGCCGTAATCCTGTGGAAAAAATGCGCTTATATTCACCCATTGGTATCTTTGCATGTTTCTTGCGGTTTCGGCGTTTATCTGATAAGCTATGGTGTCGATTGAGAATTCATAAAACTCCCAAAGCACAAGCAGAGTCATGGAAAAAGTAAATGCAAAAAGCCCGACCAACAGAGGCTCCATTCTTGTCTCCGCGGTTTTACTGATGTTAAATAAGTGAACAACTTCAAAAGCTATTATCGAAATCGTTATCCCGCTCACTGTGTGGAGAAATTTATCATATCCTTCCACATTCACCAAGAATTTATGAATGTTTCCCAACACGATGGAAGCAAAAACGAAGCTTAAAACCAGAATTTCTAATAAATTGGGAATATCAACTTTATATCTTGATTCAATCAACCAAGGAACAGAAAATAAAATAATGGCGAGAATTGAGAGAAAGATATTTGATATTCCGGCATCGCGAACATCAGATGAAGTCGCAAATGCGACGCTCGCAATTGATGCAACTAGTTCCACTAAAGCAATTCCAACAAAAATAAAATATGCTATTTTTGAGCTTTCAAGGTGTAATTTCCGTTTTTTCATCGTAAAATCACCTCATTTTTTATTTTAGCACAAATATTTTTGTTTTTATATAAACTCTCCCATTTTTCGCTTTTAAAAATAAAAAAAGAAAAAGCACATTCTCCTTTTATGTGAAATCGATAGCAACTATGTCTTCAGCGCTCAAACGTTCTTTGGTTGATAAAATGATTTGTTTGTTATCGAAATCGACATGTTTGATGCTGCCAAATGTAAAACGGATATATCCATCATGATAATATCTGATTTCGATTTCTTTTCCTTCTTGTAAAGCAATCACAAGTTTCTGGTTTAGCTCATCATAAACATCCTCGCTCAAAAGCGGCTTTGCTTTCTTGCCTAAACGATACTTCATTTCTTCAAGCATTGAGCGATATCCGACAAGCGCGTCAAAGGCGTTCCATTTGATAATTCCCCTATCAACGTAACTATTATGCATGGTGGCCACCTATCATATCGTTGCGGGCTTTGATTGTGGAACTTTCCAGCTCGCTTGAGGCGCGGTTGACGCTATTTTTCCCATAACGGAATTTTATATCATCGATTGCGGAAAAGACTTGTTGTTCCTTGACGATCTGTTCCACATCCTCAAACAGACTGAATTGGTAATCTTGTTTGTCGGTCAGATTAGTCACCGCGACATTAACTCTTCTGATTGGCAAGTTTTCATAATGCTCTTCAAACAGTTTCAAACAAGCCCTGTAAATTACAGATTCATTCATTGTCGGTTTATCAAGCGATAACTGTCTGGCAAATCCACCACCAGTGTCCTTGCTGTAACCAATGCCAAAATGAATGGTTTTGGCTTGTTTTCGGCTGATTCTCAGCCTGCGGCAAACATCGTCGACCATTTCCATCACAATTTGAAAAATCTCGGGTTTGTAATAATCTTTGAACAAAACCTGTCCCGCTCCATAACTTTTACTGAGAGGTTTCACGTTCAATTTATCCTGAATAAGGCTCATATCAATGCCATGTGTGTGGTAATAGAGTTCTTCGCCAAGAATGCCGAATTTCTTTTTCAATCTTTTGACATCGGAATTGGCTATATCTCCGATTTTATACAATCCCATTCCGTTGAGGTGGGCCTCCATATTTCTGCCAATGCCCCACATTTTACTTAAAGGCTCAATGGGCCAAAGTTTTGTGGGAAGATCATCATAGTCCCATTTTGCGATGAAGTTCTTGGTGTTTTTGGACCCCAGATCAAGCGCCAGCTTGGCCATCAACATATTTGGCCCGATTCCACAACTGGAATAGACTTTGGTGTCTTTATATATTGCGTCCATAATTGTTTTGGCGATTTCGAGGTCGGTTTTTTTATAATAATCAAGGTATGTCGTGAAATCCATGAAAACTTCATCAACGGAATAAACATAAAGATCATCTTCCGAAATATAGCGGAGATAAATCTCAATGATTTTAGTTGAATATTCTAAATATTTTTCCATGCGGGGTTTTTGAAAAATGATTTTCACATTTTTCGGAAGTTCATAGATACGGCACCTATTGGGAACGCCAAGTTTTTTTAGATACGGCGTGACCGCGAGCACGATCGATCCTCCGCCGCGAGAATGATCTGCGACAACAAGTGGCGTTTTGAAGGGGTCCAAGCCTAAAAGACTGCATTCAACCGATGCATAGAAGCTTTTTAAATCAATGCAGATGATGTTTTTATGTAGCTTGTATTCCTCCAACTGTATTTCACCCCACAACCCTATTATACTGTGATTTGCATTAAATAGGTTTACTCTTTTATGCTTTTTTTAAGAAAATAATTACAAAAAAACAATGCCTCATTATTCGTCAAAAACTAATGATATAATTGTATATTTTCAAGAAAAACATTCGTTTTTGTTGCAGCTTTTCACAATATAAATAATCCAATTTTCGTAGAGAATTTATTAAAAAAGCCTGAAGCGATAAAGGCTACAAGCTTTTTTTGTGTCGTTTCGATTCAATTATTTGTCATACTTTGAAAATGGGTCGTCATCGTTTACGACATCTTTCTTCTGTTTTGCTTGTTTTGCCAACACGACTTCTTTTGGCTCGACAACTATTGCCATGATCAAATAAGCCAGCAATCCCGTTCCGGCACAAAGAAGTAGAATCAACCAGATGACCCTGATCAATGTGACGTCAACGTCAAAATAATCAGATAATCCGGAGCATACTCCAAATATTTTTTTGTTTTCCGTATCTCTGTAAAGTCTTTTTTGATTCATTTTCCTCACCCCTCGAAAATATTATATCATTCTTTTATTCAAATACCACATAAAATTCCATGTAAAAGCAGAGCTAATTTCACAGAGGATTTGTCAGCGGTATTTATAACTTCTTTGTGAGAGAGTTTTCCTTTTTGGATTCCGGTAGCCATGTTTGTGATACAAGCTATTCCCAATACTTTCATTCCGGCGTGATTGGCAACGATGACTTCTGGAACCGTAGACATGCCTATGGCATCTCCTCCCAAACCGATAAATGCTCTTATTTCGGATTTTGTTTCATAACTCGGTCCGCTGTATCCAACATACACACCTTTTTGAAGTTTAATGTTTTTTGTATCGGCAACTTTTTCTGCCAGAGAAATTAAATCATGATTATAAGGCTCCGACATATCGAAAAATCTGGGTCCGATTTTTGAATCTTTTGCGCCTGTCATTGGATTTTTCCCCATCATGTTGATGTGATCTGATATCAACATTAGATCTCCCGGTTCGAAATTCTCATTCATTCCACCGCAAGCATTGGTCACAATCAGGTTTTTGACATTTAATCTAGCAAAAAGCAGGATTGGGAATCGCATCTCTTCATCAGTGTACCCTTCGTAATAATGATTTCTTCCCTGCATGCAGAAAATGGGCTTTCCACAAAGCAAGCCAATATGCAAAATTCCCCCATGGCCTTCGACGCGTTCTGATTTTACCGGGAAAATATCCTCATAGTTGATCGATACTTTATCTTCCAACTTGTCCACAAAGGATCCAAGTCCGGATCCCAATATGACCAAAGTATCAGGCCTAAGCTTCGTGCTATTTAATATTATTGTTTCCGATTTATGAAACGTTTTTTCGTTTTGCATGATATCGCTCCTAAATTGATTAATTGTCGGGGAAAACTCGTTTATATATGTATTCCACGTTCTTGCTAAAAATATCAAGTTTGAACAACCCTTCAAGTTCTTGCTTGGTAAAATAACGGGCAATAGCTTCGTTATTTTCCAGCAAAATTTTGAAATGAATTTCTTGATTCATTGCATTTTTAGCTAGCGGTTGGATAAGATCATATGCGCTTTCCCTTGAAAGGCCCTTGTTAATCAAAGCGGTCATGATTTGTTGTGAAAAAATCACACCTTGTGTCAAATCGATATTTTTGAGCATTCTATTTTCATTTACAACAAGGTTTTGCAAAGTATTGGCATATCTTGTCAACATGTAATCGAGCAAAGCGGTTGCGTCCGGAAAAATGATTCTTTCCACAGATGAATGCGAAATATCTCTTTCATGCCACAGAGCAATATTTTCGTATGCAGGAACAATGTAGCTTCGCATGATTCTTGCTAAGCCGCAAATGTTTTCGCTGGAAATGGGATTATGCTTGTGCGGCATTGCAGATGATCCTTTTTGTGATGAAGAAAATGCTTCCTGAACTTCTCCAACTTCTGTTCTTTGCAGATGTCTTACTTCGGTTGCTATCTTTTCTATCGTTGATGCGATTAGCGCCAAAACGGATATATAATGTGCATGTCTGTCTCTTTGCAAAGTCTGCGTGGAAATGTTCGGTTTGTTAAGGCCCAATTTATTGCAAATATAAGTCTCAGCTGCAGGATCAGTAAATGCATAGTTTCCAACTGCTCCACTGATTTTTCCGGTTTCGATTTCTTGGCGCGAATTATTAAATCGGACTAGGTTTCTTTTCATTTCGTCATACCACAAAGCCCATTTCAATCCAAAAACAGTTATTTCCGCATGAATTCCGTGGGTTCTTCCGATACATAATGTGTCTTTGTATAAATCTGCCTTGTCTTTTAATATCGATAAAAACACTTCGATGTCGTGCAAAATGATTTTATTGGCCTTCTTCAATATGACTGCATTTGCTGTATCAACAATATCGGTAGAAGTCAATCCATAATGAATGAATCTTTTTTCCTTCCCCAAAGTTTCCGATACGGTTCTAGTGAAAGCCATCACATCGTGTTTAATTTCATTTTCAAGCTCGTGGATCCTGGGAATATCTACTTTCGAGTTTGCTTTCAACAAAGCCAGTTCGTTAGCGGATGCGATTCCACTCTCGAACAGAAACTCGGCGTTTAGTAGTTCAATCTCCAAAAATGTGTTGAATTTGGTTTCTTCAGACCACAGATCTTTCATCGGTTTTCTTGTGTATCTCTCGATCATTGATTTTCACCTCGAAGATATCTATAACAAGTCAAAGTGTTTTCCAAAAGACAAGCGATGGTCATCGGTCCGACTCCGCCCGGAACCGGAGTGATGAATCCGGCGTTTTCCTGCGCGCTTTCAAAAAGAACATCGCCAGTTAGTTTTCCGTCGACCATTGATGTCCCCACATCAATGACAACTGCGCCTTTTTTGATAAATGTTTTATCGACTAAATTCGGCTTCCCAATGGCGACGATCAAAATATCTCCTAGTTGAGCGACTTTGTTCAATTCTTTTGTCCGGCTATGACATACAGTAACGGTGCCGTTGGCTTTTAACAACAAGGCCGCCATAGGTTTTCCAACGATTTGACTTCTGCCGATGACTACACAATGTTTCCCCTCAACTTCAATCTGATATTTTTCCAATATCTGCATGATTCCTCTTGGAGTGCACGGAACAAGCCCGGGGCGTCCCATGGCAAGTTTCGCTACGTTTATCGGTGTAAATCCATCTACGTCTTTCTCTGGCAAGATTCTGGCAATGATTTTTTCCGCATCGAGATGTTTGGGAATTGGCAGTTGCAACAAAATGCCGTCAACATCGTTATCGGCATTCAAGTCATCGATCAAACCAAATAATTCTCTTTCGGATATGTTGTTATCTTTGTGGATTATTGAGCTTTTAATACCGGCTTTCAGACACGCTCTTTCCTTGCCGGAAATATATGTCTGACTTGCTGGATCCTCGCCGATCAAAATCACGGTCAAATGTGGAATTTTACCGTATTTTTCCACTAGTTTATCAACATCAAGTTTAACTTGATTTCTGATTGTTTGAGCCAATTGTTTTCCGTCAATAATTGTTGCCATGACTACTTTTCTTCCTCAAAAATGTAATGATCCACAATTTCGCCAAAATAAACCGTATGGATGGCGTGATTTGTCGATAGCGGATTGTAGTATTTATCTATAACATCCCTATTGATGTCATTTTGATTAAGTATCTGCTTGTATAAAACTTTGCATTCATAATGCAATCCAGCTTCTTTGATGACCGGAGTATTTATTGTTCTGCCTTTAAGTGGTGTAAGTCCGCATTCTTTGAATTTGTTGAATTCCCGGAGCGATTTTGTTCCGCAAAAGTTCAATTCCCTGGTCATTTTATTTAATATCGGAACGCTTACGGTAAATTCCATACTTCCTTCCAAGAGGTTATGCGTGGCTCTCGAATCGCGCACAAAAACAATAAAAATCGGTTTTCCCCACACAATAGTCACTCCGCCCCAACCAATGGTCATGGTATTTATGACATCTTTGTGCTTGGTAGTGAGAAACGCGCCTGAGGACAAGCTTTTTAATACTTCCTCGGTATATTCTGTTACGCCAATTTCTTTATACATATCATCACTCCCCTTAAGATATAATTATATCACAAGCAAGGGTCGCAGATAAAGAAAAACCAAAATCTAGGTTGTAACTCGCGATTGTTTTGGAGTGCATTTCTAATATTCTATCTTTTTTCATCATAACACGTGTATTTTGTGATAAAATTATATAAACTAAAATATGAGGTGTTGTTTAATGAATATTGGCATTATCGGTTTGGGTTTAATGGGCGGATCGATAGCGTTCGCTTTAAAGGGGCAACATAATATTTATGCCTATGATATCTCCCATGAAAGTCTTCAATACGCGCTTGATAATGGCGTTATCGATCAGGCTTATTTTGATTTGGATAAATTGATGGCACAAATCGATATCGTTTTTCTCTGTGTCTATCCGAAAACATGCATCAGTTTCATAGTAGAAAATCAAAACAAATTTAAATCAAACACTATCATCATTGAGATTTCCGGAGTAAAATCCGGATTAATAAATGAAGTCCTTCCGCTTTTAAGGAAAGATATCGATTTGGTTTTCACCCATCCAATCGCCGGCAGAGAAAAAACCGGAATATACCATGCACAAAAATCTATCTTTGTTAACCAAAATTATGTCATTGTACCAACAAAGAAGAATAAGAAAGAAAGTTTACAAGTCGCGGCCACGCTCGCAATGCAAATGGGTTTCAAAAATGTTTCATATCTATCTGCAGAAGAACATGACGAAATCATTGCCTACACTTCCCAGTTAGCACACGTCCTGGCGTTGGCTTTGATGGAATCTGACAATCAAAAATATGATACTGCCAAATTGATTGGCGACTCTTTTCGCGATCTTACCAGGATCTCAATGATAAATGAAGACCTCTGGAGCGAATTGCTAATAGAAAATAAAGACTTTTTATTGCCACAAATCGACAAAATGATCAACTCGATTGAAAAATACCGCAAGGCAATCGAGGCCAAAGATGTCGAGACTTTGACAAGTTTAATGCGCAAAGCCAAAGAAATGCGACTAAGCCTAGAAAAGGAAGTGGCGGAATGAATGTATTAATCTATCCGAAAAAACTTGGTGGTTCGGTAGATATTCCTCCATCAAAAAGCCAATCGCACAGAGCGATAATTGCCGCTTCCATTGCGAAAGGCAAAAGTGTGATTTCCAACATAATCTACAGCGAAGATATCTTGGCTACAATTGGTGCCATGGAAAAGATTGGTGTTAAGTTCATCAAAAATCCTAATCAACTAATTGTCAATGGCGTTTCTCGAATCGGAATCTCTGATGATAATTTTATTGAATGCAATGAATCGGGTTCCACACTTAGGTTTTTAATTCCAATTTTATCCCTAAGCAGGCAAAAAATCGTATTTACCGGCAAAAAGAGCTTGTTTCAAAGGCCGCTTGGCGTATACGAATCTTTATTCAAAAATATGAAACTTCAATTTCAAAAAAATGAAGATTCTTTGATCATTTCCGGATGTTTGATGCCAGGAAATTATTCAATTCCCGGAAATATCAGCAGTCAGTTCATTTCAGGGCTTTTGTTTGCCCTGCCTTTGTTAAAAGGAGATTCCAAGATAACCATCGTTGAACCTTATGAATCGAAAAAATACGTGGATATGACTATCGACATGTTGAAAAAATCCGGAATCGAAATTATTGAATCCAATCAGACGTATACCATAAAAGGAAACCAAATTTATTCTCCAATCCAAATTAAAATCGAAGGCGATTATTCCCAAATGGCGTTTTTTGCGGTAATGGGCCTTATCGGTGAAGACATTGAGTGCAAAAATGTCCCCTTTGGTTCTTTACAGCCAGATTATAAAATAATGGATTTCATTACTCAAACCAAAGGTCAATATGTAAAAACCGATACCGGTTATCGATTTAAAAAATCACCGACAGTGTCCGGAAGTTTCGATGTCAGTCAATCGCCGGATATAGCTCCGATTCTCGCGGTTTTATTAGCTTTATCGAAAGGAACGAGCACAATTGAAAATGCGGAAAGATTGAAATTGAAAGAATCCAACCGTCTTTTATCGACATACAATACTCTAAAAACACTTGGTGTGAAAGTTGAAATGACTGAAGACGCATTGATCATTGAAGGTCAGGATGACTTCGAGGGCGGAATTTTCGACTCATATAACGATCACAGAATTGTCATGTCTATAGCCGCGGCATCAGTCAGGTGTAAAAAACAAGTATTAATCAAGAATGCCGAAGCGGTTCAAAAATCGTATCCTGATTTTTTCGAGGATTTCAAATCGCTTGGAGCCGAAATAACCTTTCTTGAGGAGTGATTATATGAAAACAATAGCTGTGCATTCCAAACATCATGATTATAACGTCTATATTGAAAACGATCTTTTGAATAATTTAGCACCCCATCTCGATTCAAAAAAACAATACGTGGTTATTTCAGATGATGGCATTCCCGAAATTTATCTGGAAAAAATCAAAAAAACCTGTACTCATCTTTTGCAAGTGACTTTCCCTCAAGGTGAGAAAAGCAAATCGCTTGAGACATATGAAAGAATCATTCAAATCCTGATCGCAAACAATATCTCCAAAGACGCTATTATTCTCGCTCTAGGCGGAGGCGTTACCGGAGATCTCGCAGGCTTTGTCGCATCCACATATTTGCGTGGCATTCCATATATTCAAATCCCCACAACGCTTCTGGCACAAATAGATTCTAGTGTTGGCGGAAAAGTCGCCGTGAATGTTGGCAACACTAAAAATGTCATCGGTCAAATATCCCCTCCACTAAAAGTTCTCATTGATCCGCTTACATTAAAAACTTTGGATAAAAGACAGTTAATGAACGGTATGGCGGAAATGATCAAATATGGCTTGATTGATGACAAGGATTTTTTTAATCAGATTAAAAATGAGAATGTCATTTCTAATATGGAAAAATGCATTTCGCGTTCGGTTGAAATAAAAAAAGGTTTTGTTGAACGAGACGAACTTGACGACAATGTCAGACAAGCTTTGAATTTCGGACACACGTTCGGACACGCAATTGAATCCTACTACAACTTTGAGAAGTATCTTCACGGAGAAGCGGTTGCAATTGGGATGGTGAGAATTCTATCCAATGAAAATATAAAATCCGAACTGATTTCTGTGTTAAATAAATATCATCTGCCAACATCAGATCCGGTCGTTACACACGACTTGATCCCATACATTTCCAATGACAAAAAGAACCGTAGCAATATATCATATTTTGTCGATGTTCCCAAAATTGGAACCTTCGAAATCAAAAAATTATCATTATAGTCCTTTAAAAGGAGGCTTGCATTTATGAACTCATTCGGTCAATTGCTTAAGATCACATTCTTCGGAGAATCCCACTCTGAGTTGATGGGAATCGTAATCGATAATTTGGCTCCAGGGATTACATTAGATGAAAATCTAATCAAATCACAATTGAAAAAAAGACGCCCTTCAGGTTCTCTTTCCACTTCAAGACAAGAGCAAGATGATTATGAAATCGTTTCGGGTTATTACAATAATCAAACAACCGGAGCACCTCTAACATTCGTAATTCATAACCAAATTCAACGTTCTGAAGACTATAAAACCCTTGAAGGAAAGCCCCGTCCAAGTCACGCTGATTACCCTGCGTTTGTCAAGTATTCCGGCGCAGGCGATCCAAGAGGCGGAGGCATTTTTTCTGGAAGACTGACTGCTTTATGGATGATAATCGGCGCAATCTCAAAACAAATTCTAAACGCGAAAGGCATATATGCCGGATCACATATTTTAAGTGTAAAAAACGTAAAAGACGCTTGTTTTGACAGATTAAATGTAAATAATGAATTTATAGAAAGCTTGGAAAATAGCGGTTTTCCCGTGATAAACCATGAAATTGAACCAATAATGGCGGCGGAAATACTAAAAGCCAAAAATGACAGTAACTCAGTTGGCGGCGTCATTGAATCTGCCATAATCAACCTTCCTGTAGGAATTGGGGAACCACTGTTTCTGTCGTTTGAAAGTTATTTGGCTCAAGCTTTGTTTTCAATTCCCGGAGTCAAGGGGATTGAGTTTGGAACCGGTTTTTCAATGACAGAAAAGTATGGTTCTGAGGTAAATGATGAATACTATTTTGACGATGGAAAAGTAAAAACCCGCTCCAATAATAATGGTGGAATTCTTGGAGGACTTACTTCAGGAATGCCTGTAATATTGCGTTTGGCAATCAAACCAACACCATCAATTTCCAAAAAACAAAACACCGTAGACCTGATTGAAAACAAAAATATCGAATTAGAAATCAAGGGTCGCCATGATCCCGCAATCATTCAAAGAGTCATTCATGTGGTTAATTCGGTGCTATATTTTTCTGCGTTAGACATGCTGCTTTTGTCGCAAGCCAACAAATGGATGCGTTGAATTATGTACGGTTTATTAGGCAAGTCGCTGTCTCATAGTTTATCACCTTTGATTCATGAGAGTTTTGGAAATAAGGAATACCGCCTATTCGAAACATCTGACTTGGACGGTTTTCTCAAAGCAAAAAATTTTAACGGAATCAATGTCACAATTCCGTTTAAAGAAAAGATCATTCCTTATTTGGATCATCTAGACGAAGTTGCCAAAAGGACCGCTTCAGTCAATACGATTATCTGCAAAGATGGTGTGCTTACAGGATACAATACTGATTATTCAGGTTTGAACTTGATGCTTGAACATTATGGAATTTTGATCGAAAACAAACACATTCTTATCGTAGGTAACGGCGGTGTTTCAAAAACTGTCAAAACACTATTTACAGATTTAAGAGCAAAAAGTGTTGTCAAAATTTGTCGCAATGTTCGAGAAAGCGACGAAATACCATTTGATGAAATTGACAAGATTACAGATTGTGATATAATCGTTAATACGACTCCGGTGGGAATGAGTCCAAATAATCAGGATGAATATCTTTTTTCACTAGCAAGGTTTCCTGGTTTGGCGTTGGTAATTGATCTCATATACAACCCGTTAAACACAAACTTGCTTCTGGAAGCTAAATCTTTGCACATTCGGGCTATCAACGGATTATTCATGGTTGTCGCGCAGGCCGCATATGCCCATGACTTGTTTTTTGGACAAAAATTATCGAAAGAAAAAATCGAACAAACCTATTCTGCTTTAAACAAAAAGCTCACCAATCTTGTTTTGATCGGTCTTCCTTCAAGCGGAAAATCAATGTATGCAAAAAAACTTTATGACATTTTTCAGAAAGAAATCATCGATACCGACCTTGAAATTGTCAAAAATCAAAATACAGAAATTCCGGAAATATTTGAAAAATATGGCGAATCTTATTTTCGAAAACTCGAATACGCTATGGTTGAGAGCATCTTCAAAAAAAATAATTGTGTAATTTCGACCGGTGGTGGCATGGTTCTCGATGACAAACTGATGCATTTATTAAAGCAAAACGGACTTGTTATCTTTCTTGATAAAAAGCCCGAGGCTATTGCTAAACACAGAATTGATAACCGACCTTTGATTAAAAAACGCAGTGACATCTTTCAGTTGGACCAAAAACGCAGACATTTATACGAAAAACATGCGGATATTATTCTAAAGATTAAAAGGGAATCAAATTATCATTTTAAAGAAATCGAGGTAAAAATCAATGAATATTTTGATTATAAACGGACCTAATTTAAATTTTTTAGGAATTCGCGAGCCCGAAATATATGGACATTTAACGTATAATGACCTAGTCAATTATTTGCTTGATTATTCCAAAACGATTAATGTTTCGATTGAAGTATACCAGAGCAATCACGAAGGGGAAATCATCGATATCATCCAAGATAATTATTTGCGGTTTCAAGGGCTTGTCATCAACCCTGGAGCTTTAACACATTATTCCTATGCGCTTTATGATTGTATTAAGTCTGTTTTGTTACCTGCTGTAGAAGTTCATCTTTCAGATATCACAAAAAGAGAGCCCTTCAGACAAAATTCCGTCATTAAAGCCGCCTGCATTGGACAAATATCCGGCAAAGGATTTCTAAGCTATATCGAAGCAATTGACTTGCTAAAGAGAGGACACGAATAATCATGATTATCAAATTTAAAGAAGGAACCAAACAACAGGAAATCGAGCTATTAAGGTCCGCTCTTATTAATAAAGGTTTTGCGATTCACGAAAGCATTGGCGCCACGACAACGATTTTCGGTGTAATAGGCGACACGACCAAATTCGATATGGATAGTCTTTATGCCTATGACTTTGTCGATAACGTGTTAAGGGTTCAGGAACCATATAAAAAAGTCAACCGGAAATTTCAACCGGCAGACACGATAGTTTATGTCAGGGATGTTGCTATTGGTGGTAAAAATGTAGTTATCATCGGAGGTCCTTGTGCCGTGGAATCAAAAGCACAAATGGATATCATCACGCCGCTGGTTAAGGCCTCTGGCGCAAAAATATTGCGTGCCGGAGCATATAAACCAAGGACTAGTCCATATTCGTTCCAAGGTTTTGGCGAAGAAGGACTGGATATATTAAAATATGTTAGTGAAAAATACGATATTCCGGTTGTAAGTGAAGTTATGAGCGTCGAAGATCTGGCTTATTTTGTTGACAAAGTCGACCTCTTGCAAGTCGGAACCAGAAATATGCAAAACTTCTCTTTGCTTAAAGAACTCGGAAAACTCGACAAGCCCGTGCTTTTGAAACGTGGCCTGGCCAACACAATCGAAGAATGGTTGATGTCCGCTGAGTATATATTGGCTGGAGGAAATAAAAACGTCATTTTGTGTGAAAGAGGCATCCGGACGTTTGAAACTTCAACCAGAAATACGCTTGACATCAGTTCAATCCCTGTACTAAAAAAACTCACCCACCTTCCGGTGATCGTTGATCCATCGCACGCGGCAGGACGATGGGAGTACATCGAAGCTCTTTCAAGGGCTGCAATTGCTGCTGGAGCTGACGGTCTGATCATCGAAGTCCATCCAGAACCAGAAAATGCGCTTAGCGATGGACAACAATCCTTGAAACCTGAACGCTTTGATGCTTTGGTAAAACAATGTAGACGGATTGCAGAGGCTGTCGACAGAACAATCGATTAATAATACCAGCCATAATTTGTGGCTGGTTTTTTGTTTATAATTTAAATGTAATTAATATTGATTATTATATGTTATAATTGCACTTGAAAGGGAGGTGATGCCATGAAAGAGTATGTACGTTTTATTGATGGTCTGCCTTTGATATTAAGATTGATTTTGGCTTTCCCCGGTTTGGATGGTATTGTCTATGGCATTTACAGAATTGCAAAAGGCCGTATAATTATCGGACTTTTATGGATTTTTCTGGGATTTGCGATTTTATGGATTATTGATATTATAACCATCCTCTTGAATGGAAAGGTCACTTTTCTCACTTAAAATCATGACCAAACAAAAAAGGAGCCCTTCAACGGACTCCTTTTTTCAATTATATATGTTTCTTCAAAATAGTGACTAGACGGGGAATCTCCTCTAAATTCAAGGAGCTAATTGCGATTCGAATCAGATTGTCCATGGAGATCACGTAGACATGGTCGGCCGCCAAATCCTTGAATATATTCTTATTATTGGTGAGAATGCTGATGAAAAAACCTCCGCAGTATGGAAGAATATCCAATTTCTGCTTGTCTGCTTCTTCCATAAACAAGATTGCTCTGTCTTTTAACAATTTTCTTGCCTCGATAAGTTCCTCGGAAAATCTCTCCAGATATTTCTTTTCCGTGAAAATCTTGCCGATAATGCTGATTGCCGGTTGGCTGACACTCGAAAATCTGGCTCTGACAGAATAATCGCCAACCCTTAAAAAACTGTCGACAACATCTTTGTTTTTACTCAAGCCAATCTGAGCCCCGATTCTAAATCCGTATAGCGAAAAGGTCTTGGATCCAGAAAACACGACAACTGTCAAAATATTAGGATGCATATCGAGATAAGACAAAAAAGTATCTCGTGAATATTCTGCTGATTTCAATTGGTAATCAATATAAGCGATGTCGTGAATCAGAGTAACCGGTATATTCATTTCCGCAATTTGATTCAAAACTTTGACAACTTCGACCCAGTTTTCTTTCGTCATGCACAGTCCGGTTGGATTGTTGCAAGGATCGTTCAGCAACAGACAAAGTCTGTTTTGGGCTTGGGCAAGTTCTAAGGCTTTGAGTTTGAACTCTACTATATTGAATTGGTTTAGTTCGTCATACATCAAAAAGGTTTTTAATTTGATGTTAGCTTCGTAAGCAAAGTTTTCATATGGAGTCCAATAATGATTCGGAATCAATACGCTCTGCCCAAAATCGTTAAAATTATAAAAAGTGTTACTGATGGCGCCGCTGCCACCAGTTGTTGGAATAATTGAGTAATGAAAATTTTCTCTGATTATGTCCTTGTAAGGCCCGAAAACCCAGTCGAATACGCCTTCGGTGAATTTGGTTGTTCCGCGAACAGGAGCATAATGATATGTTTCCGCATCTGTAAGATTATGAAGCAATTCCTCGACAACGAGATATTTGAAAATGTTGCCTTCCTCATGATGCAGCATCCCGACGGTTGCGTCGATTACATCGGCATGTTTCAGTTTCATTGTTTTGGCTTCTTGAGAAATTTGTAAAATGTTTGATTCTAATTTTTTGTTTTCAGCATGTCTTCCTACAATTTGGTTTAGCATTTTTCACACCCTTTTCTGAATTTAAAAATAATTATGTAAAATTACAGTCTGTTCCCGGTCGGGACCAAGGGACAATACTGTGATTTTTATACTAGATAACCTTTCAATTGCTTTTAGATATTTTATACAATTTTTTGGGAGAGCTTCGAAGTCCTTGATTTGCGTTATATCTTCATTCCATCCCGGGAAAGAATCGTATATTGGTTTGCACTTTTTATAATCTTCATAATTTTCGGGAATATAATCAATTGTTTTTCCGTCAAGTTCATATGCAATACATATTTTCAATTCTTTGATTTCCGATAGAACATCCACAAGCGTAACCGCCAGTCCGGTCAATCCGTTGATTCTTGCCGCATGACAAATCACATTCATGTCCAACCAGCCGATTCTTCTGGCTCTGCCTGTCGTAGTCCCGTATTCATGTCCTTTTTCGCGGATATATTTTGCGGTTTCGTCTTCAAATTCTGTCGGGAAAACTCCGGCTCCCACTCTGGTGGAATATGCTTTTGTAACACCTATAACTTCTTTGATGTATTGTGGTGCTATTCCGGCCGCAAGCGGAACTCCCGCCGCAGTAGGTGAAGAACTAGTAACAAATGGATATGTTCCGTGATCGAGACAAAGCATTGTTCCTTGAGCGCCTTCAAACAATATATATTTGTCGGCTTTGATCGCCTTGTCTAACAAAATCGAGGTGTCAGTAATGTATCTTTCAAACGTTTGTCCATACATATGGTATTCTTTAGCTATTTGTTCTGAAGAATAAGTGTTAATTCCAAATTTCTCAAAAACAGGATTATAAAACGCCAATGCGATATTTACTTGTTTTAACAAATAGTCTTTATGGATCAAATCCCCAAAACGGATACCAAACCTTGTTGCTTTGTCAGCATATGCGGGGCCAATGCCGTTCTTTGTGGTGCCAAGCGCATTTTCGTTTTTTAACGATTCATATAGTCCGTCTAATTCCAAATGGTAAGGCATGACTACGTGAGCCTTGTCAGAGATGTATAGTTGAAAATCGGTTATTCCTTGTTTTAACAAATTATCAATTTCTTTTGCTAGGGCTTTTGGATTGATTACCATACCTCCGGCCATGACATTCATAATTTTGGGATTAAATATTCCTGAGGGAATAAGGTGTAGTGCAAACTTTTTTTGTGCAAAAAAAATAGAGTGTCCCGCATTGTTGCCGCCTTGGCTGCGAACCACAACATCTGCATGCATTGCAAGATAATCAGTAATCTTGCCTTTGCCTTCATCTCCCCACTCGGTACCAACAACGACTACTGTTTTGGCCAAAAGACATCCCTCCAGAAAACACCATTATTATAACATAACAATCCCTAAAATGTAAGCCTAAAAAAATGAAAAGGCGTAAAAGCGTCTTTTCATATTAAACGCTTGCTGATTTGCTTTTTTAAAGTTTTTATTGTTGTTTGCCTACAATGTTTCTGGCAATCCAAATTCCACTTGCGCCGGCCTGAGCCAGACCTCTGGTAATTCCAGCTCCGTCACCACCTACATATAACCCTTTGATTTTGGTTTCCAAATTATTATCCATTTCCGGTCTGGAAGAATAAAATTTTGATTCGACTCCATACAACAAAGTGTGTTCTGATGCAACTCCTGGCGAAATATGGTCCAAAGCTTCAATCATTTCTATGATCGACTTCATGGTTTTGTATGGCAAGACAAGTCCCAAATCTCCAGGAACGGCTTCTTGCAAGGTTGGAACAACAAATCCTTCTTTGATTCTTTTCACCGTAGATCTTCTGCCCCGTTTTAAATCACCATATCTTTGAACAATCACAGCTCCATTGCTCAACATATTCGCAAGCCTCGATACTCCGTGAGCAAATTCGTTAGGTTGATTGAAAGGTTCGGTAAAATTATGGCTGACAAGAATCGCAAAATTTGTGTTTTTTGAGCCTAGTTGGCTATCGTTATATGCGTGTCCGTTTGCTAAAACGGTTCCGCTATGGTTTTCCATGACCACGTGTCCTGAAGGGTTGGAACAAAAAGTCCGGACTTGATTTCCAACGCTGGTTCTGTAGATGAATTTCCCCTCATAAAGATTATCGTTGATTTCTTCCATGATTTCATTGTTTGTTTCAACACGAACACCAATATCGACAAAATTTGATTTCATCGGGATGTTATGCTCCTGGCAGATGGCGGAAAGCCATGTAGATCCATCTCTGCCTGGAACGATTACAATCTGATTACTTTCAATCTTCTCGCCTGTATCTAAAACGATTCCGTTGATTGAATTGTCTTTAACAATAATGTTAGTCACTTCGATTTTATATAACATGTCGATCTTGTCTAATAAATATTCATAGATATTTTTTAAAATCGTCAAATTTATTTCTGTTCCTAAATGTCTCACTTGTCCGCGCAACAACTTCAAACCTACTGCAAGTCCTCTGCGTTCGATTTCTTTCACTTTATCCGTGGTTGGATCGGTGATTTCTTCAGGCGCTCCGAATTTTAGGTTGATAGCATCTGCATATCTGATCAGTTCTTCAACTTGATCATCTTCTAAATATTCGTTCATCCAACCACCATATTCACTGGTAATATTAAATTTACCGTCAGAATATGCTCCGGCTCCACCAAAACCGTTCGTAATCGAACAGTGGGGCAAACAACCGATATACCCATTTTTTTGTAAAGGACATTTATTTATTTTTTTCTCTAAAATAGGACATTTACGATTATAAATGTCATTTCCCTTATCAATCAATAAAATCGATAATTTTGGATTTAAATTCACTAGTTCATAAGCACACATATATCCTGCCGGTCCTGCGCCAACGACTATAACATCATATTTATTTTTCATGGATTGCACTCCTTTGGAACGATAAGATAATATCATTAATTAACTATAAAATCAACAACCGAACAAAAGAAAAATGGAGTATTTATCTCCATTTAACTAAAGTGTTTTTTTATTCAGTTCTAACCGGCAAAATTAATTGTACCAATCCCGGATCGTTGTCTCCTTCGATTACAAATGGTCGGATTTCTCCAGTGAATTTCACATATACTTCTTCCGAGTTGAATGTTTTAAGTGCATCCATGAAATATTTTGAACTGAAAGCAATTTTAATTGTCAGACCGATTGCTTTTTCCAACGGATATACTTTTTCAGTAACTTTTCCAAGTTCAGGCGAATTGGAAGTGATTTCAACAACGTTATCGTTCCGTAAATTTAATTTGACAATGCTTGAAGATCCTTCTTTTGAAGATAATAAAGAAGCTCTTTCAATAGCAACGAATAACTTGTCTTTATTAAATTTGATGATGATAGGAAATTCCATCGGGATCAATCTAGATGTTTCCGGAAAGTTACCGTCAAGAAGTCTTGATTGAAACAAGACGGTTCCATATTCGAATAAAATCGACTTATGATTCAAATGAATCAAAATCTCTTCTAAATTCGTTTCCAATATTTTTGATAATTCATCCAAGCTTCTTCCAGGAATGACTACATTCATACTTTCCATATTTTTTGGAATATCAATGATCTTTTGACTCAATCGGAAAGAATCAGTTGCAATAGCAACTAATTTTTCGGCTTCAACACGAATATTAACTCCGGTTAGAATTGGCCTGTTTTCAATAGCTGAAGTGGCAAATGTTGTTTGTCTGATGATTGATTTCATGATTTTCGAATCCAATTTGATTGGTTCTTCATTCAAAGGAAATTCAAGTTCAGGATAATCTTCTACGCTAAGTAAATTTAAAGTCACATCGGAATCTCCTGCCAAAATTCGCAATATGTTGTTGTCTACAACTGATAATTCCACATTTTCGCCTTCTAATTTGCGAATGATATTAACGAAAAACTTTCCGGGAATTAATGCTTCTCCCTGTGATTCTACTTTCAAAGACTCATCCTTGACAGAAAGTTTAATTGAAATATCGGAATTACTGGTAACAAAAACAATTTCTTTTTGATATACTTCCAATTTGATACCTTGGAGATATGGGGCGGGAGTTTTTGTAGACAGGGCTTTTTGTGCGATAATCAAATTGTTTAGCAAGACATTCGTCGAAATAATAAAATTCATAGACAGCCTCCTGTTTATTACATTATTTATCTTTTATTTTTAATTATTGTTATTATTATATCTGTTGAAAAGGGTATAAAAAACGTTTTTTGTACTTGTTATTATACCATATAGCGCGCTGTAAGTATAGATTTATTGACGTTTATAACTGTATAATTCATGCTTTTTTTCCACATTTGATTAACAATTTCTCAATGTCGGTTTTCTTGGCTTTATCAGTCTGCATATCGTTTGAAATCTGTTCAATGCTATATATTACTGTTGAGTGATCCCGGTTGTTAAATATCTGCCCGATTTTCTTAAAAGTTAGATCATATAGATCTTTTAATATGTACATTGATACCTGTCTTGGAAAAACATATTGTTTTTTTCTTTTTTTAGACAATAAGTCTGTGGTTGAGATATTATAATAAGAACTTACAATATCAAGAATATTATTAAAATTGCTTTTTTCTATTGATTTGTTGGATATGTTTTTTGAATTAACAAGATTCTTCAACGCCTCTTCGGCATTGGCAATCGTGAATTTGTAATCAAAAGCAGTACAATAGAATAAAACTCGTTTTAATGCGCCTTCCAATTCTCTGACGTTATTGTCAAAAATGCTGGCAATGTAATCAAGAATCCCTTCGGGAATCAAATCAGGATCTGCGGTTTCGGCTTGGAGTTTCTTTTTTAAAATCAGGATTCGGTGTTCCAAATTAGGTCTGTTGATATCAACGGATAAGCCCCATTCAAATCTGGAAGTAAGCCGGGACATGATCTCGTACAGTTCCGAAGCGGGGCGATCGGAAGTAATCACGATTTGTTTATTGGCTTCCTTAAGTTTTTCAAATATTTTGAAAAACTCCAATTGCGATTGGGTTTTTCCGGAAAGAAATTGAATATCATCTGCTAGAAGAATATCGACATTTTCATATTTTTTAGAGAAGTCATCAAAACTTTTCCTCTGAGCAGCTTTAGCATAATCTTCAATAAATTGGTCGGTTTTTGCATAAAGAACCTTTTTGTTTACATCGTTTTCCAAGATATAATTTCCCACACACTGCATGAGATGGGTCTTGCCCAAACCGACATCACCAAATATATATAAAGGATTGGCGACAACTCCAGGTTGATCCGCTACTTTCATAGCAGACGTGTATGCCAGACGGTTACTTGATCCAACAACAAAATTGTCAAAAGTGTAAGAGTTATTCAAGCCGGTTTTATATTTATTTTCCAAACCTTGTTCAGGAGTATTGATCTCATATGTCGAGGCTTTTGCAATCTCTTCAGCTGCTTGTTCTTTGGTAATTATTTTAAACATATGTTTGTCCGTAACATAGTCATTTAACATTGCATTAAGGCGATTCAAATAAAAAGATTCGATTTTACTCTTGATGAAAGAGTTGGGCGAAATCAGATAAACATAGTTGTTGACAACCTTAAATACATTGGATATCAATGAAAAATGTTCATTGTAAACATCTTCATCCATTGTTAGTTGCAACTGATATTTTATTTTGTCCCAGATCTTTTGAAATTCTTCCATGAACAGTACCTCTACCTTAATCATAAATATACCATATATAAAAATAAAAGAGTCAATTATTTCTCCACAAAAAATGTGGAAAACTTTTTTGTTAAAAATATTATTACCACTCATATAGTGGAAAACAAACCGCCATTTTAAGCCCTTAGAATTAGTTTTCCACATTTAAACAAACCAATTGAGTCAACACGTTTGTGGATGGTTGGGAAAACATCTTGAAAGCGCCAAACCGTGCAAGGATGAAAATGTGGAAAAGATAACCATAAAATCAATATTTTGCAATTATTTAAAGAGATTCGCCGGATATTAAAAAGCAGAAATGCAAACAGACAAATGGTTATTTTGTCCAAATTTAAATGCATTCGACCTGGAAACAAAAACAGTTGACATAAACTCAAAAATCCCTTATAATGGTGTAGCATAGTTTTAGAGTGAAAGTTTGGAGGTGTTGATTATGAGTAGAACATATCAACCAAGCAAAATCAAAAGAGCAAGAACACACGGCTTCAGAGCGAGAATGGAAACTGTCGGCGGCAGAAAAGTTCTAGCAAGAAGAAGAGCTAGAGGCCGCAAGTCGCTCACGGTTTCAGACCGATAAAACCTAATAGAAATACACCCAATATATATTTGAACTTGTAATCACCAGAATAATATATTTTCGGTGATTTTTGTTTTTAAGGGGATGACCCAAATTGGAAAAAACATACCGCATTAAAAAAAATATTGAAATTGAAACGATCATAAGACAAAAAAACAACGTTGGGAATAGCTATTTTGTGATTTATCAGGCTCCAAGCGGGACCAACCAACACTTTCGTTTCGCTATCAGTGTCCCGAAAAAATTTGGGAACGCCGTAAAGCGAAACCTAATGAAAAGGCGAATCAGGGAAATAGTTGGACATACCGAGTTTATAAGTCAATGTGATTTTTTGGTTATTGTGAAAACAAAAGCTAAAGAATTGGACTTTTCATATATAAAAGAAAATTTAATTAAATTATTCGCGCGCGCGAAAATAATAAAAGGATAGGACGCTATGAAAAAGAACAAGATAGTAGCATTAATATTAATTGTATTCATCTTTTTGGGGCTAACTGGATGCGGTTCAAAAACAGGCGTGGTTTCATATGCAAATTACGACAAAATTGTTACTGTAACCGAAGACGCAAATAATGCGACATCATTCAGTGGAACGATCGTATTGCTTGGAACTCCCGCTTCTAATACAAGTACTTTCAACGGCACTGGGGTAGTGGAATGGACGGAAGGAGAGGCAACAATTATCGTCACTTTTGCAAATTTTGAAGCTGTCGATAAATCTCAAACCGGATTATTTGCAACCTCAGACTTGACTCCGATCGGGTCGAAAGATTCGTGGACTGATTGGGTTGTCAAACAAGTGGCGATTTTCACCTTTCATGCCAGCAATCTCTTCGGACTGTTAGGGTCCACATATTTTTATTGGATCGGACTTCTGTTCATGACTTTAGTCATCAGAACAATAGGGTGGCCGATTTATGCCAAAAGTAATGATATGACAATCAAAATGCAAATTGCTCAGCCAGAACTTACAAAATTACAGGATAAATATAAAGGAAAAACTGATCAAGCCTCAAAACAAAGAATGCAAATGGAAACCATGGAGATCTACAAGAAATACAAAATAAATCTCTTTGGATGTTTCATGCCGCTGCTCCAGATGCCGATCTTTCTTGCCATGTATTCTGTCGTTCGTCGTTTTCCGGTCACGGATACGGCCGTATTCGGCAATGGATCAGCGGTAATGAATTATTCATTCTTATGGACAGATTTGGGCAATACAAATTGGCTTGAAAATTTACCATTGGCAATCATCGTTGCCGCAACTATGTTTCTAAGTCAATGGATTATGCAAAAACGCACAAGGGCAAACCAAAAGAACAACCGTTATCAAGATGCTAAAGCCCAACAAAGCCAGAAAATGATGAAGTTCATGATGTATTTTATGATTCTGATGATGGCATATATTTCCATTGGTAATGCGGGTATCGCATTCTACTGGATTCTTGGAAACTCATATCAATTATTACAAAGTTATGTAAGCCATAAACAAGCAGACAAAAAACAAGAAGCAATGAGAAAGCAATTTTAATAGGGGGAACCACAATGAAATCGATTCGATTCGAAACGAAAACCCTGAATGATTCCGCAATCAAGTATGCCGCAGACGAACTTCGGGTCAACAAAAATTATATCGACTTGAAAGTCATAGAGGAAAAAAGAAGCATTTTAGGCCTGAATAAAACCTATATTGTCGAAGCTGTGGTCACGTTTGATCCTCTTCGGGATGGAATTGAGTATTTAAAAACCATTTTGACCGCGATGGAAATCGAGGCTGTTGTCGAAGCTAAAGCCGAAGAAAATAGACAAATTATCTTTTCGATCGATGCCAGTGAAAACCCGCTTCTGATCGGAAAAAACGGCAAGACGCTTGATGCAATCCAGATCCTAATGAAAAATTACATCAATCTGTTCACTGACGAATTCTATGTTGTCCTAGTTGATGTCGGGGGCTACAAAGCGCAAAGAAAAAAACAGCTTGAAATTATTGCCACAAAAACCGCAAAAGAAGTTGCTAGATCTAAAGTGGCCGCACGCCTTGGAAAGATGAACGCTTATGAAAGAAGAGTTGTTCACACCAAATTATCCGATTGGCGAGATGTTATTACTGAATCTGAAGGTGAAGAACCCAATCGGTATGTTGTGATAAAACCGAAGCACAAGTAAGATGGACCGGTTAATTGTCGGGTTAGGAAATCCGGGGAAAAAGTATGCAAAATCGAAACATAACGTCGGTTTTATGTGTCTTGATACTTACGCCAAGGCCAACAATCTCAAGTTTTCCAAGGAAACCAAATTTATTGGAGAAATATCAATTCAGGGGCAAACTATATATTTGAAGCCAAAAACATACATGAACCTCTCTGGTAATGCGGTTAAAGTTGTTCAAAATTTTTATCAAATTTCCACAGAAAACATCCTTGTCATTTCAGATGATATTGATTTGCCGCTCACGAAAATCCGATTAAGGGAAAAAGGCGGGTCTGGCGGGCATAACGGATTGAAGTCCATTATCAGCCAATTAGGCTCGGAAAACTTTAAAAGATTAAGAATCGGAATTGACAGAAACGAAGCTATCGAGGCAAAAGATCATGTCTTGAGCAATTTTTCTAAATCAGAATGGAAACTATTTAACGAGGAATTGATTCGATATTCTCAGATTATCGATGATTTTGCAAGCGGAGAAGACTATCAAAACATTATGAATAAATATAATTGAAGCCGCTTGATTCAAGCGGTTTTTCAATTGATTTTTTCCACATCTAACCTGTTTGGCTTTATTCAGTCAATGAAGAGTGATATAATATATCGTGAATTAAAATCATATCCGAAAGGAACAATATAATTGAAAGCAAACAAATATGCAGGAAAATACGCAATCGTAACCGGCGCTTCCAGCGGAATCGGAAAAGCAATTTCAATTGAACTTGCGAAAAAGCAAGTCAATTTGATACTGGTTGCAAGAAGGATTGATCGGCTTAAGGCAATAAAAAAAGACTTGGAAACTAACTATAATATAGAGGTCATTGTTAAAAACTATGATTTGAGCGACCTCAATATCTGTCATCTTCTTCACGAGGAAACAAGGGAATACCATCCGGAAATCGTTGTTAACAACGCCGGGTTCGGGCAAGTGGGATTCTTCCAAGAAACACCTCTGGACAAAGAATTGGAGATGCTTCGACTCAACATTGAATCGTTGCATGTGATGACAAAGTTGTTTGTTTCTAGCATGAACCACGGCGTTATCATGAACGTTGCCAGCATGGCAGGGTTTCTTCCTACCCCGCTAATGGCAACATATTCTGCCAGCAAAGCATATGTTCTAAACTTTTCGAGAGCAGTAAATCACGAGTTAAAAGAACAAAAGAAAGACATAAAAATCATTGCATTATGCCCCGGGCCAGTCGATACAGAGTTTGCCGAAGTTGCTACAGCCAACCAGAGCATGAAAGGTATGAGTGCCACAAAATGCGCCAGGATCGCAGTCAAAGGAATTGAACGCGGAAGAAGCCTTGTTGTTCCAGGACTCATGATGAAATTTGCACATTCAATCGTCAAGTTGTTGCCGATGAGCTTAATTCTCTTTTTTGCATTCCGTCTTCAAAAATCAAAAAAATAACTTATTCCATTAATGACATACCCCCCGCGAGTTGAAAAACTCGCTAAACGTACGTGAGGTGAACTATGAACAAAGCCTTGGAATTTCTTCTTGAAAAATCAAATTTTAAAGAATTTGTCAAAGAATTACAATCAGGATCTAGGAGCGTTCAAATTCAAAATACGACCGAAGAAAACGGACTTTTTTTGGTTCAGTCAGCATTTTATAAAACGCGAAAATCGATTGTTTTAGTAGCTCCAAATTTATATCACGCGCAGATGATATACGATAAATTAAGCATATCGATGAAAGGGGAGGAAGTACTCTTTTTTCCTCAAGACGAATTCATTACAAGCGAAATGCTAGTTTCCTCCTGGGAATTCAGAATTGAGCGGATCAATACGATTAAAAATATCTTGAAAGGTAAACGGGTTGTACTTGTCACTCACCTTCCTGGAATATTAAAGCCACAACTGTCTCCTTCTCGTTGGAAAAGCGCTATATTTAGCCTTATTACAGGACAAGAAATATCAATACAGAAGTTATCAAATCAACTATTTGAACTCGGATATTCAAAAGAATACACAGTAGAAAAAATGGGAGATTTCAGTGTTCGCGGAGGAATTGTTGATATATTTCCACTAGGTGAAAAAACACCAATTCGGTTAGACTTTTTTGGAGAATTGATTGAAAAAATCAAAAATTTTGATATAGAATCTCAAAGATCTTCTCAAATTATTGAATCGATGGAAATATTGCCGATGACAGAGTTCTTTTTCGACGAAAAAGATTATAAAAACATTCAAATCGAAACAAATAATAAACTTCAATCATCAATATTTTCAAAAGAAACTAATGAACGAATAATGGACGACTTGACAAAACTGTCTGAAAGAAATGATTTGGACAGGCTGAAAAGATATATTTCATTTCTTCCAGAAGACAAATTTACCATCTTGGATTTTCTTTCTAACAAAACCGTTTTCTTCTTTAGCTACAGCCGAATTATCGATCAATATAGACTTCTGCAACAAGATTTGTCTAATTGGTACATCCATACAAGCGATTATGCAAGGATGGGATTTTCCTTTTTCTATCCTCTCGAGGAAATTAAGATATTACAACCAATTTATCTCAATTATTTAATTGACATATCTAAGGCCGTTGTTGATAAAAATTTTTCGATTACCGGTAACGAACCGCTAAAATTCGACGGAAACATTAATTTGCTTATACAGGAGCTTAAAGAAAAAAACGAGTCTGTCACTATCTTGATTACAGTGTGGTCTGCTAAGTCCAGAACGCTACTCATAGATATACTTTCTGATAATAAAATTGCATTCTATCTAATAGGAAGCAAAGATTCATTGGTTGAGTTCTGTGTTAATATTATTATCTCGGATGAATATTTTGATTATTATTCTGATTCTGAAAAATTGATTATCATCACTGAAAGCTCAATCCAAAAGAAGCAGACTTCTAGAAAAAAAGGACAGTATGTTTCTGTATATGAGAATAGTAAACGGCTTTCATCGATTAACGATTTGAAGCATGGCGATTATGTTGTTCACTATGATTATGGGATCGGAAGATTTCTTGACATCAAGACGATGGAGCTTGGAAATACTTTAAACGATTACATACATATTGAGTATAGAGACGGAGACAAACTATACATTCCAATAGAATCATTTTCTCAGATACAAAAGTACGCCGGGAGCGAAGGGTTTATGCCAAGGCTTTCAAAGCTTGGTGGTGCTGATTGGAGTAAGACAAAACAAAGAGTCAGAAACAAAGCAAAAGACATTGCCGACAAACTCATTCAACTATATTCACTTCGAGAAAAATCGACCGGCTTTTCTTTTTCCTCTAATCCAGATATGGAATTGGATCTTGAAACCGACTTTCCTTTCGAGGAAACCAGAGATCAATTAAAAGCCATCAATGAAGTATTCTCAGACATGGAACTTGCAAAACCAATGGACAGATTGCTTTGCGGAGATGTTGGATTCGGAAAAACCGAGATTGCTTTACGAGCATCTTTCAGAGCAGCGCTTAACAATAAACAGGTCGCCTATCTTGCTCCGACAACCGTTTTATCTAAACAGCACTATCAGACATTCTCTGACCGTTTGAATAAGTTTGGGGTCAACGTGGTATTACTTAACCGGTTTGTTTCAAAAAAACAGCAGCACGAAATTTTAGGCGGTTTAAGGGCAGGTACGATTGACATCTTGATCGGGACCCACAGAATTTTGAGTCAAGATATTGTTTTTCGTGATCTTGGGCTTTTGGTGATCGATGAGGAACAACGCTTTGGAGTTCAACACAAAGAAAGAATTAAAGAGATGAAGATCAATGTCGATGTCTTGTCGTTGTCGGCAACTCCGATTCCCAGAACTTTGCAGATGGCAATCATGGGAGTTAAAAACATGAGTCTTTTAGAGACAGCTCCAGAAAACAGATATCCAATCCAGACATACGTCCTAGAAAGAAACGACACAATAGTCAAAGATGCCATTGAAAGAGAATTGGCAAGAAAAGGACAGATCTTTTATTTATATAATCGCATCGATGATATTGAAGACATTTCCATGAATATTCAAAAAACCATTCCCGAAGCCAGAGTCGCAATCGCACACGGACAAATGCACAAGCATGAATTAGAATCTGTAATTGATGATTTCATAGACCAAAAAATAGATGTATTAGTTTCTACAACAATAATTGAAACGGGCATCGATATTCCCAATGCCAATACTTTGATAATCCACGATTCTGACAGGCTTGGACTGGCTCAGTTATATCAGATTCGAGGAAGAGTTGGAAGAAGCAATCGAATCGCATATGCTTATCTAATGTTCAAAAAGAATAAAATATTGACAGAGGAAGCCGAAAAAAGACTGAAAGTAATCAAGGAATTTACCGAATTAGGAAGCGGCTTCAAGATTGCAATCCGCGATTTGTCAATCAGAGGAGCAGGAGATATTTTGGGAAGTGAACAATCAGGATTTATTGATTCTGTTGGAATTGATCTTTACATGAAAATTCTCGAAGAAGAAATTCATGAAAAGCAAGGCTTTATAGAAACGAAGGAATTAAAACCAGTTGTCAAGGCAACGGTATCCAGATACATAGATGAAAAATATATCGAAGATGATTTTGTCAAAATAGAAATGCATAACAAAATCAATGCCATTGATAAAATCATTGACATTGAGGATCTTTTGGGAGAATTCAAAGACAGGTTCGGCGAATACGAACAGGAATTGGAAATATACATGTATGAACGGCTATTTGAAAAACTATCAACAAAGATTAAAAGCGAACGGCTGATCGAAAGCAAAACCAATGTCACTCTATCCCTATCGGAAGCTGCCAGCAAAACAATTGCCGGAGACAAGTTATTTTCTTCCGGCATCGAGATATCGAAATTTATCCGTTTTGCTTATAGAAACGGACATATTCAAATCATTCTTGACACAGTAGGATTAGAACGTCATTGGCTTTATACCATGGTGGAATTTTTGGAAAAAATAACCTAATTTAGTTAATTGACACCAATAAAAAGCGCAAAAAAACATGCGCTTTTTTGTTTGCGTGAGAATAATTAACAAAACCATGGATTACTTTTGCTTTTGGAAAATAAACATTGAAAATTATATAATAATATTATATAATATTATATATAAAGCAACAGTTTTGTGACACTTTGAATGCGACGGAGGAAACCGATGAAAACAATAAAAATCAACAGTCCTTTCATTACGCTCGGACAATTATTGAAATATGCTGATATCATTCAAAGCGGCGGACATGCAAAGCTGTTCCTTGAGGAAAATATCATCCTCTATAACGGAGGACTCGAATCAAGGCGAGGGAAAAAAATTTTTCCCGGAGACACAGTTACCATCAACGGGGATATCGTTTTGAGAATAGAGACTAAATCATGAAAATTGAAAAAGTTACCCTAACCAATTTTCGGAATTATCAGAAGCAGACACTGAATCTTGGTTCGGGTATTCATTTTATAATCGGCGCGAACGGCGAAGGCAAAACCAACTTTTTGGAAGCGATTTATGTCCTTGCCTTGGCAAAATCATATAAAGTCGAAGATTCTGAGTTAATCAAATACGGCGAAGACTTCGCAAGAATACAAGCAACCATTGTAGCTTCTGAAAGAAAGTCCGAACTAACGATGATCGTTACTGAAATCGGCAAGAAAGCAATGTCAAATGAAAACGAGATCAAACGACTCAGCGACTATATCGGAAATTTAAACATTGTCTCCTTTCTGCCCGAAGACACAACGCTTATCAAAGGTTCTCCCAGGGACAGAAGATACTATATTGATGTTTTTCTGGGACAAATCGACAAGAACTATCTGAATGATTTGTCAAAATACAAACACATTTTGAAACAAAGAAACGAATTACTTAAGAAAATGTCAGACGCAAATGACAAAGAATATACTTTGCTTGATGTGATAACAGAACAATTGGCGGAACAAGCAGATAAGATAATCCATCGCAGGAGGGTGTTTCAAAAAGAGATCAATGTCCTGATGCAAAAGATGTATCAGAAACTTTCAAACAAAAAAGAAGTTTTCGTAATTGAATACATGCCGTCTATACTCGCTGAAGACACTAGCGCTTTTCTGAAAACCAAATATAGACAGGATCTGATGCAAAAAGCTACCGGATTTGGTCCGCACAGAGACGACTACGATTTTATGATTGATCAGTATTTTGCCAAAAACCACGCATCTCAGGGAGAACAGAGAATGATGGTCTTGGCCCTAAACATGGGGCTTGCGGAAATGGTGTATCTAATCAAAGGTGAGCGACCGGTATTCTTGTTGGACGATGTTTTTTCTGAACTAGACACGATGAGACAAAACAAATTATTGGAATATCTTGCTTCGTCGCAAATGCAAGCGATCATCACTTCGACAAACTTGAATGAAATCAAGGAAAGCATTAAAAAACAGGCAAAAATATTTCGCGTTTCAAACGGATACATCAAGGAGGAGTTATAAACATGGTAGACCACAATTCAAAGTACGACTCAAGCAACATTCAAATCCTCGAAGGGCTTGAAGCGGTAAAAAAAAGACCGGGAATGTACATTGGCACCACCGGACCTAGAGGCCTTCATCATTTGGTGTGGGAAATCGTCGACAATTCTGTCGATGAAGCTATGGCTGGCTTTGCGGACGATATCCATGTGGAAATCCTTCCGGGGAATGTTATTCGCGTCACTGACAATGGACGCGGAATTCCCGTCGATATCCACCCTAAAACCAAAAGACCGAGCGTTGAGACTGTATATACTGTTTTGCATGCGGGAGGAAAATTCGACCACAACTCATACAAAGTGTCAGGAGGCTTGCACGGAGTTGGCGCTTCGGTAGTCAATGCGCTAAGCGAATACATGCATCTTGAAATCCACAAAGATGGAAAGATTTATATTATCCAATTTGATCACGGTTTCGTGAAAAAAGAACTTGAATGCATCGGGGATACTGACAGATCCGGAACAATCGTAACTTTTTTGGCCGATCCTCAAGTCTTTGTTGAATCAAACGAGTACGAATTTGAAACCTTAAGAAACAGGATTCAACAGCTGGCTTTTTTGAACAAGGGCATCCAGTTTGGCATAACCGATGCCAGAAACGAAGCCAATGTGATTAAAAAAGAGTATAAATATGAAGGTGGCGTCCGGGAATACGTCGAATTTTTGAATTCTGGGAAAAGCGTTTTGCATCCAATGGTTGCCTATTTCGAAGGCGAACAGGAAGGCATCACCATTGAAATTGCCATGCAATACAACGATGGATATGCCGCAAACATCTACCCATTCACTAACAACATAACCAATCCTGAAGGCGGAACCCATGAAGAAGGATTCAAAATGACGCTTACCAGGATTTTGAACAACTATGGTAAAAATTATAATATCTTCCGCAAAGACGAATCCTTGCTTGGAGAAGACACCAGAGAAGGATTGGTCGCAATTGTTTCGGTTAAACATCCGGATCCACAATTTGAGGGACAAACAAAATCAAAACTCGGATCCAGCGATGCAAGAAGAGTGGTATCAAATATCATGTCCGAAGGGCTGGAAAGATTTCTTTTGGAAAATCCGCAATCTGCCAAAATTATCCTTGAAAAAGCATTGATGGCACAACGCGCCAGAATCGCTGCCAAAAAGGCCAGAGAAGCGACCAGAAGAAAATCGCCGCTTGATTCTTTGGGTTTTGCATCCAAACTTGCAGATTGCCGTACAAAAGACGCGACAAAATCGGAAATCTATATTGTCGAGGGAGATTCCGCTGGCGGCTCCGCAAAACAAGGGAGAGAATCGGAATTTCAAGCGATATTGCCACTAAGAGGCAAAGTTTTGAATGTGGAAAAAGCAAGACTTGACAAAGCGCTTCAAAATAAGGAAATCTTATCAATGATCCAGGCTTTTGGAACTGGAATTGGAGAGGATTTCCAAATCGATCAAGCCAGATACCATAAGATAATCATCATGACCGATGCCGATGTCGATGGAGCCCACATCAGAACCTTGCTTTTAACGTTTTTCTTCCGTTATATGCGACCTTTGATCGAAAAGGGTTATGTTTATATTGCACAACCGCCTCTATTCAAGATCCAATTGGGAAAATCAATTGAGTACGCATATGAAGAAAAAGAATTGGAAAGAATTCTTGCAAGGCTTACCGGTAAACCCACTTTGCAACGATACAAAGGTTTGGGCGAAATGAATCCCGAGCAACTTTGGGAAACAACAATGGATCCTGAAAGCAGAACACTTTTGTTAGTAACTCTCGAAGACGCAATAGAAGCAGACCGTATCTTTTCCATGCTAATGGGGGATGATGTGCTGAGCCGCAGGGAATTCATTCAAGAAAATGCCGAATACGTTCGCAATTTGGACATTTAGGGGGAAAACATGGACAATATAATCGAAAACCAAGCCAACATAGCGAATAAAGTATTGGAGATTAATATCTCGAACGAGATGAAAAACTCTTTTTTGAGCTATGCGATGAGCGTAATCGTGTCACGTGCACTTCCCGATGTCCGCGATGGACTCAAACCCGTACATAGAAGAATTCTTTTCGGAATGGACGAGCTTGGAGTATATCCTGATAAACAATATAAGAAATCCGCAAGAATCGTCGGCGATGTCATGGGAAAATACCACCCTCACGGCGACTCTTCAATCTATGATGCGATGGTTCGCATGGCTCAAGAGTTCAGTTACCGTTATCCGCTTGTGAATGGACATGGCAACTTTGGTTCAATTGACGGAGACGGAGCCGCTGCAATGCGTTATACAGAAGCTAAAATGGAAAAAATCACGGTGGAAATGCTTAAGGATTTGAAAAAAGACACTGTTGATTTTGTCGACAATTATGACGGTTCGGAAAAAGAACCGAAAGTATTGCCGGCAAAAATTCCCAATCTTCTAATAAATGGGGCTACTGGCATCGCTGTTGGCATGGCAACCAACATTCCGCCACACAATCTCGGAGAAGTAATCGACGGCTACATTGCCTACATTCAAAACCCGGACATCGAAGATGATGAATTGTTCAACTATATCAAAGGTCCAGACTTCCCGACCGGCGGAGTGATTTTAGGTATGTCCGGAATCAGGGAAGCATATTTAACCGGAAGAGGCATCGTTCGAGTCAAAGCCAAAACGCAAGTGATTGATACCGCTTCTGGAAAAAAACAGATCATCATCAAAGAAATACCTTATCAAGTAAACAAAACAACTTTGATTGAAAGAATAGCTGAGCTTGCCAAAGACAAAAAAATCGATGGAATCACTGATCTCCGCGATGAATCAAATAGAAACGGCATGCGTGTCGTGATGGAACTGAGAAGGGATGTCAATCCAGAAGTATTACTTAACAACCTATACAAGAATTCCCAACTACAGACATCTTTCGGAATCAACATGTTGGCCTTGGTGAATGACAAACCAGAGGTCTTACCACTCAAAGATATGATCATGCATTATTTTAATCACCAGACAGATGTATTGGTCAGAAAGACCAATTATGATTTAGTAAAAGCGTACCAAAGAGAACACCTTTTAAAAGGATTTATTATCGGGCTTGACAATATCGAAGATGTAATCAAAATCATACGAGGTTCATACGAGGATACCGAAACAAAATTAATGGAACGATTCGAACTTAGCGAGATTCAGACCAAAGCGATTTTGGCTATGCAGCTAAAGAAATTGTCAGGGCTGGAGAGCGAAAAGATCCACGCCGAACTCCAAGACATCGAAAAAGCGATAGAATATTACAACAAAATACTGAATGATCAGGAAATGCAACATCAGATCCTGATTTCTGAAGCTAGAGAGATCAAAGAAAAATACAGCGACGAAAGACGAACAGAAATTGATATTTTCGGCGATTACGACATTGAAGATGAAGATCTGATTCCTGTGGAAGACGTCATCATCGCGGTTACAACCAATGGATATGTGAAACGCATGAATGTCGATGTGTACAAATCCCAAAACAGAGGCGGCAGAGGCAAGACGGGAATGAAGATGAATGAAGATGATGTGATTGACTCAATCATCTCGACTTCAACACATGATTATCTATTATTCTTTACTTCTTTAGGAAGAGTGTATAAAATAAAAGGGTATAAAGTACCCAATTATGGCAGAAATTCCAAAGGATTGCCTATTGTGAACCTACTGAACCTGTCCGAGAACGAAACATTGGCAGCAGTTATGAGTGTCCATGATTTTGAAGAAGGATATCTATTTTTTACAACCAATAAAGGAATCGTCAAGCGGACCAAGGTATCCGATTTCCAAAATATAAGAACCAATGGCATACGCGCTATCTCTCTAAGAGAAGATGATGAACTTCATAGCGTTAAACTTACCGATGGAAACAGGGATATGATTATAGGTGCGTCCAACGGAAAAGCAATCAGATTTAACGAACAGGATGTAAGATTCATGGGCAGAAACGCTGCCGGAGTAAAAGGAATTTCACTGTCTGATAAGGAATCTGTCATTGGAATCACTACTGTCACCGGTGAGAGAAACGAAATTCTGGCAATCACAGAATTTGGATACGGAAAAAGAACCGAAGTCGACGAATATCGTCTTCAAGGCCGAGGCGGCAAGGGCGTCAAGACGATTAATGTCACTGCTAAAAACGGTAGGTTGAAGAAACTGATCAGCGTTGTCGGCGATGAGGATTTGCTTGTCGTAACCGACAAAGGCATGATCATCCGCGTCCCGATCGGCCAGATTGCTCAAACCAAACGTTCGACGCAAGGGGTCAGAATAATTAATCTGTTGGAGAACCATGAAGTCGCAACCATCGCGATTGTTCCCAAAGAAGAAATATGTGATGATTATTTGGAAAACCCAGAAGAAATGCCAGTCATTCTAAACCCTGAAATTGAAACGAAAAAACCCGAAACAACTGAATTCAAAATGGACGAATATAAAGAAATGGAAAAACTGTCAATGGAATCTGAAACTGAAGATGAAGAAGAAACAGAAACAACAGATGACATTGATGACATTGATGATATTTTAAGCGATAGTTATTAGGAGGGTATATCTAATGTTGGATATCAGACTGATCCGTGAGGAGCCCGAACAAACAATCAAACTTCTAAACCGTAGAGGCGGAGATTTTTCCTATCTTTACGAAGTGCTGGATAAAGACCAAAAACGTCGCGAGGCAATTTTGGAAGTCGAGACCCTCAAAGCTAAAAAAAATGAGACATCTCGTCTCATTGGCCAATATAAACGAGAAGGCAGACCAATTGATCCCATTTTGCATGAAATGGATGATTTTGCCAAGACTGTAGCTGATTTGGAAACAAAAATACGTACTTATGAAGACGAAATTAAAAACACATTGTTGATGACGCCAAATCTGCCAAAAGAAGATATTCCTATCGGAAAAGATGATTCCGAAAACGTGGAACTGAAAAGAGTCCTTGAGCCGACTAAATTTGCTTTTCCGATCAAATCCCATTACGAACTTGGCGAATCACTCGATATCCTAGATTTCAATCGAGCCAGCAAAATCACCGGGTCGAGATTCGTAGTGTATAAAGGTCTTGGCGCAAGACTTGAACGTTCGCTGATCCAGTTCATGATGGATTTACATGCAAATGAGCATGGATATACAGAAATTATTCCACCATATATCGTCAATGAGGCTTCAATGTATGCGACCGGACAATTTCCTAAATTCATCGAAGACGCTTTCAAACTCAATGATGAAAGAAATCTTTATTTGAATCCGACCGCAGAGGTTCCGACAATCAACCTACATCGTGATGAGGTGCTGGATAAACAAATATTGCCAATCAAATATGTTTCTTTTACTACGGCTTTTCGCAAAGAAGCGGGATCCGCAGGCAAAGACACAAGAGGCATTCTGCGTCAACATCAATTCAACAAGGTAGAACTGATCAAATTCACAAAACCGGAAGAATCATACTACGAACTTGACGAAATGCTCAAAAATTCGGAACGTGTTTTGCAGTTGCTAGAGATTCCGTATCGCGTTGTCACGCTATGCACTGGCGATCTAGGTTTTTCAATGCGGAAAACCTATGATATCGAAGTTTGGTTGCCTTCGGAAAACAAATACCGAGAAATTGGCTCGATTTCCAATGCAGAAGATTATCAAGCAAGAAGAGCAAACATAAAATACAGACCGGACACAGATGCAAAACTGGAATATGTCCACACGTTAAACGGCTCAGGGCTTGCGGTCGGAAGAACGGTGATAGCTATCATGGAAAACTTCCAACAAAAAGATGGATCAATAAAAATACCCGAAATTTTGCACAAATATATGGGTATAACGGAAATAAAATAAAAAAACAAGGGACCAGCCCGTGGTCCCTTGATATTTTTTACAGACATTCTTTGATTTTGGTCACTGTTTCCAGATATTGTTCCTTGGTAATGTTTCCGGCGTTGTTAATAAAATCGATTTCAACTCCGTCATGTACATATCGCGGAATCAGATGCAAGTGAAAATGAAACACGGTTTGCAATGGCTTTTCCGTGTTGATTAATACATTCAAACCAATCGGATGGAAAGCCTGCTTGATTGCGTTGGCTATTTTCGGAACTTGCCTGAAAATGTTGGCGGCCACATCCTCGTTGATGTCATATAAGTTTTTGTAATGTTCTTTTGCGATCAAAAGCGTATGCCCCTTGGTCGCTTGGGAAATGTCAAGAATAGCCACGATATTTTCGTCTTCATAAATCTTATAACTGGGAATCTCTCCGTTTACAATCCTGCAAAATATACAATCCATAATTATTCTTCCTCCTCGTTAATAGTATCTACTATATTTATCAGTTCCCGAAAATCGTCAATCCAATAATCGGGATTTGTTGCCTCTAGTTCGGCTTTTTTTATTGACCAGCCGACACCGCAAGTCAAAATCTTTGCATTCTTTCCTGCTAATATGTCAGGAGAATTGTCCCCAACCATCATAGCGAGTCCGTGTTCAAAATTAGCTAGCGCTTTGTAAATTGGTTCTGGGTGTGGCTTGTGGTTGGCGACATCGTCAAGACCGATTAAAACATCAAGATATTTACTGATACCAAAATATTCTAAAGAAGGCAAAGCGGACTCGCGAAATTTAGTAGTCACTACTCCGAGATTAAAGCCTCTCTCTTTAAATTCTTTCAAAGTCTCAATCACATGAGGATAGATAGTCACGTGTAAAAATTCTTGTTCAGTATATATCTTTCTATATGTTGAAATCATTTTATTGATAATGTCTCTGTCTTTTGTTACAGCTTGGAACGTTTCAAAAAGTGGAGGGCCTATCATCTCGATGATCATTTCCTCGCTGTAATTTATATCCGGATAGAACTTATGCAATGTATGTCTAAAAGACTCAATGATCAAGCTGTTTGAATCAATCAAAGTTCCATCCAAATCGAATAGCAATGTATCTAGTTTGCTCATTTTACCACCACTTCAATTATAACAAAAATTTTTAGGATTTCCTACATATTTTGAAATGAAGTTCGAAGGTATGGCGTTCTTTTTTCGATTGTGATATAATAGCCCCGGTGATTTAGTGAAAAAAGCGATGATGATATACAATCCGTATAGCGGAAAGCAAAAGTTTGTCAATCATTTGGAATCAACCGTCAGTAAATTCAGAAACTCTGAATATGATATCGATCTTTTTGAGACCAAACATCCGGGACAAGCCACGGAATATGCCAAACAGGCATGCCTGGAAAACTATGAAACATTGATAATCGTCGGTGGCGACGGAACATTCAATGAATGTGTCAATGGGTTGATGGACTTTGAAAAGCGACCAGTGATCGGTTACATACCTGCCGGAACCTGTTGCGACATCGGTATGACTTTAGGCTTAACAAAAAACATAGATAAAGCCATTAAGAACATCCTGACAAATGATTCCGTCAAAATGGATGTGGTCAAATCAAACGACCGCTATTTTTGTTATGTGTCTGGAAACGGAGCGTTTATCGATATCAGCTATGTCACGGACTCCAAATTAAAGAAGAAAATCGGTTATTTTGCCTATCTTGTCAGAGGGTTGGAAGAATTGTTCACGATCCCAAAGATGAAAATTAATGTTACCCACGATAATGGAACAGTAAAAGGAAGATTTTCCTTGATTCTAGTTATTAATTCCAAACGCGTTGCAGGCGTGAACATGATATATAAACCCAGTCTCGATGATGGGCTGGTTGATGTGGTAATGTATCGCAGTCTTTTTCCCTTGAACGGACTATTATATATAATTTCCTTTTTGTTGCCGTTTTGGTCAACTCCGATTGTTACAAGGTTCAAAACATCGCAACTGAAAGTCGTGACCACTACAAAATCGAGGTGGAATATCGATGGCGAATCCGGCGGATACGGAAACCAGAATATCAGCGTCTGTCGTCATGCGATTGAAATTATTGTCCCACCTAAAATAAAACAGAAATATTTTCGAAATCAAAATGTCTCCTGAAAATATTAAGGAAATAGTCGTAGTCGAAGGCGTTCATGACATGCAAAAGCTGCAAAGCATATATTCTGGCATCGAGTGTATCGTGACTGGAGGCAGCGAAATATCTGATAATACTATTGACATGATTTCCGCCGCTTATGAAAAACGCGGCGTGATTTTATTTATGGATCCAGACTACTCAGGAAGGCAAATAACAAATAAAATAATGGCAAAAATCCCTAAATGCAAAATCGCTTTTATCGCAGCCAAAAACGCCAGAAGCAAAAACCTAAAAAAAGTCGGAATAGAACACGCTTCACCGGAAGAAATTAATAAGAGTCTAGATCGCTTGTTTACTTTCGAAACGAGTAGTTCAGTAAAAATAACGAGAATAGACCTTGCCTCAAGAGATCTGATTGGCGGGAAGTGTGCAGCCAAGAGACGGTTAAGGGTTACGGAGGCGCTAAATCTTCCGCCGTGCAACGGAAAGACTTTCTTGAAACTAGCAAACATGTTTGGCATCACTAAACAAGCAATAGATGAGGTCGTCAAATGAGTAAAAACTGCACTAAATCAGGAACGAGGGATACTTTAAATCAAACAAAATTTCGGATCAAGAAACATCTTGGTCAGAATTTTTTGGTTGATCAGAATATTCTTGACAAAATTATAAATGCATCAAATATCGACAAAACAACTTGTGTAATCGAAGTCGGGCCGGGGTTTGGTGCTTTAACGGATAAGTTATTACAAAAGGCAAAGAAAGTCTTGGCATATGAAATCGACAAGGAACTAATACCCATATTAAAAAGCAAATTCAAGGATACGAACAATCTAACACTTCTGAATCAAGATATATTGAAAACCGATATCGATAAAGATATCGAAAAGTATTTTGAAAATGAAAATGAGATCATCGTCTGTAGCAATCTTCCTTATTACATTACCACTCCGATATTGATGCGTTTTCTCGAAACATCAAAACGCATTTCCAAGCTGATATTGATGATGCAAACAGAAGTTGCAAGAAGAATCACTTCAAAACCTAATACCAAAGATTATAATGCTTTGAGTATTGTAATTGATTATAGATCTGTGGCAACTTATTTGTTTAAAGTTCCCAAAACGGTATTCATACCAACGCCAAAAGTCGATTCGGCCATTGTTCAAATCGAAGTAAGAAAAGAGCCTGTTAATCAACCCGCAAATGAACCATTTTTCTTCAAATTTGTCCACAATTGTTTTGCTCAAAGAAGAAAGACTCTTATTAACAATCTGCTTTCAGCATATCCAGAACACTCCAGAATTGAATTTGAAACCATTTTAGAAAAACATAAGCTAAATTTAGCGATTAGAGCGGAAGCGATCGAGCCAGGGCTGTTCGTGAACCTTAGTAATGATGTTTTCATAATAATGGATGATAAAAAATAACGCCCCCAAAATAGTGTGGGCGTTTTAATTGCCTCGTGATATAATTGGATTGATAATACTAATATACTGGAAAGGAATGATTGATACGAATAAATTACGTGCGGTAGATATGGAAATTGCAAACCTTATCGAAAAAGAAATTTCAAGGCAGGAATCACATCTAGAATTAATAGCTTCCGAAAACTTTGTCTCTGAAGCGGTATTGATTGCGGACGGGAGTGTGTTAACCAACAAATATGCAGAGGGCTATCCGGGAAAAAGATATTATGGTGGTTGTGAATTTGTGGATGGCGTCGAATTTTTGGCGAGAGAAAGAGTGAAGAAGATTTTCAATGTTGCTTATGCAAATGTTCAACCACATTCTGGTTCGACGGCCAATATGGGCGCATACAGGGCAATCCTTGAACCGGGAGACAAAGTAATGGGGATGGCCCTTGATCAAGGCGGACACCTTACCCATGGACACCCATTGAATTTTAGTGGAATTGATTATGAATTCTATCCCTATTTCGTTGATAAAGAAACGGAAAGAATTGATTATGATGATTTGGCAAAAAAGGCTTTGGAAATCAAACCAAAATTGATAGTTGCCGGAGCTAGTGCCTATCCAAGGATCCTTGATTTCAAGAGATTCCGTGAAATTTGCGATTCTGTGGGTGCCATGCTTATGGTGGACATGGCTCACATTGCTGGACTTGTCGCAGCCAAGCTTCATCCGAATCCATGCGAATATGCCGATATCGTTACTTCGACAACGCATAAGACCTTACGCGGCCCAAGAGGAGGAATCATCCTTACAAACAATGAAGAAATCGCAAAAAAAGTCGACAAGGTTATTTTTCCTGGAATCCAGGGCGGGCCATTGATGCATATCATCGCAGCCAAAGCAGTTGCGTTCCAGGAAGCGCTAACTGATGGATTTCAAGCATATCAGGAACAAGTTGTAAAAAATGCAAAAGCGTTTGCGGATAAATTCGTCAACTTAAGATATCATGTGGTATCGGGAGGAACTGATAACCATTTGTTATTACTTGATGTATTGTCAAAAACGGGACTTACAGGAAAAAAAGCCGAGAATTTATTAGACACAGTGAATATTACGTGCAACAAGAATACGATTCCTTATGATACACAGAAACCTTTTATTGCGAGCGGAATTAGGCTTGGCACCCCAGCGATGACGACAAGAGGCTTTATAGAAAGTGATTTTAAGGAAGTTGCAGTACTGATCGACTTAACGCTATCAAATGACAAGGATGAAGCTGTTTTAAGCGAAGTCAGACGCCGCGTTAAAATTTTGACTGACAGCCATCCTTTAAAATATTCTCATGAATAAAATCCTTGTTTGTGTTGAAGACAGCTTGTTATCAATTAGAATCAAGCGGTTTTTGACTGAAAAGAGATTTGTTACGGAAATAACAAAGAATCCAATCAAAACAGAAGAGTTGAATAAGTATGATATCGTGATTATACATTCATCTTATAGAATTGCCAACCTGTTTGGCTTCATAGAGAATCTTGTTTTGAAAAACATCGTTCCGGTGATTTATTTATCAATGAATCCGCATGTCGGATTGATACAAAGACTTAATCAGTATGCAAATTTCACGATTATCGATGAAATAAAAATGGATGCGGAACTACCTCTTGCCGTTGTGCTTCATGGCAAATTTGTGCAAAAAACAAAAATCTTGGAAGCAGAAAACAAAAAATTAAAAATCAAATCTCAAAATGATAAAACGTTTCTTGAATGCAAATATTATTTGATTTCGACCGGACTATCCGAAGATGAAGCTCATCACAAAATAATAAAATTGGCAATGGACAACAAAATAAACAAATATCAGATGGCGGACCGGATTTTAAAAGAAAAACTCTGAGAAGGTTGCGAAACGCAAAAACAGTTGTATAATAGACACTAAATATAATAGACAATGACGTCTAAAAGAGAGGTTATCGGTTTTCTGGGAGTGCCTGGCATCGTCCCAAAGACAGATAAGATGAAATAAAATGACGAAATTTACAAAAGAAGACATCTTAAAAAATGCACGAGAAGAAAACGTTCGTTACATCCGCTTGATGTTCACAGATATCAACGGAACGATCAAAAGTGTCGAAATTCCAGTAGGAAGATTAGAAACTGCGCTTGATGGCAATGTTATGTTTGACGGTTCTTCGATTGAAGGGTTTGTCCGAATCATGGAAGCAGACATGTACTTGCGACCGGATTTCAACACCTGGTTAATCCTTAGCTGGGAAGAGACTGCATACGGAAAAGTTGCACGACTAATCTGCGATGTCTTTACACCAGATGGAAAACCATCAGATGCTGATCCAAGATGGAATCTTAAACGGGTCGCAAAAAAAATGGAAAAACTTGGATTTTCCGCTTTGAATATCGGGTTCGAACCGGAATTCTTCCTATTCAAGTTAGATGAAAAAGGCGAAATCGTTATGGATGTCGCTGACAACGGGAGTTATTTCGATCTTTCTCCGATTGACGGAGCAAGTGACTGCCGTAGAGATATCGTTTTAGAACTTGAAAGGATAGGTTTTACGATGGAGGCAAGCCATCACGAAGTCGCTCCGGGGCAAAATGAAATAAATTTTCAATTTTCTAACATCATTGAAGCTTGTGACAATGTGCAAACTTTCAAACTTGTCGTCAAAAATATAGCTAGAAGACACGGGCTTCATGCAACATTCATGCCTAAACCAATCGCAAAAATTAATGGATCAGGCATGCATACAAACTGTTCCTTAGCAGACATGGAAGGCAACAATACTTTTTATGATTCAAATGATCCAATTGGATTATCTCAAACATGCAGGGAATGGCTCACGGGAATTTTGATTCATTCACGTTATTTTTGCGCAATCACTAATCCAACTGTAAATTCTTACAAAAGGTTAGTTCCCGGATACGAAGCGCCTTGTTATATTTCTTGGTCCGAGCACAATCGATCTGTCATGGTAAGGATTCCTGCCACAAGAGGAAAAACTACAAGAACGGAAATCAGAAGTGTTGACACCTCGGCTAATCCATATTTGGCAATGGCAGTCATTCTTGCTTCAGGGCTAGATGGAATTGAAAAAAAATTGCCTTTGATTGCGCCAATCAACGAAAATCTATTTGAAAAAACTGACGCTGAAAGAAAAGCACTTGGAGTCAACAACCTACCTGATAATCTCAAAGAAGCAATTGATCTTCTTAAAGAAGACGCCATAGTTAAAGAAGCGCTTGGCGAGCATATATTCAATAAATTCATTGAACTAAAAAATCGGGAGTGGGATGATTTTAGATCTTCAGTTACCGAATGGGAAATCAAAAGATATATAAAATTGATATAATAATAAAAGATGTTCTCAAGTTATGAGAACATCTTTTTTATGAAATTATTATTATTTTTTAGACATAGCTTCAAGTTTCAATTTTTGCAGATCAGTAATAGAAAAATCATATTTTTTGTTACAAAACTGGCATACGACTTCAACCATTTCATCTTTATCAATCATCTCTTGAAGCTCGACTTCTCCAAGCGAAATCAAGCCTTTGGCGAAACGCTCCACGGTACAATCGCATACATATTTAACGTCCAAGGATTCTATAATTTCGTAATTGCCTTTAGTAATTTCGCTGATTAAATCTTCCGGTGAGTACCCTTCAAAAAGAAGATCGCTTATCGGTTTCATGATGGAAATATTCTTTTCAATCATATTGATTGTCTCGTTTAATACACCCGGTAATACTTGGAGGATGAAGCCTCCACTTGATAGCACGTTTCCGTCGGGAGAAACCAAAACACCAAGACCGACAGATGAAGGAGTTTGTTCGCTCATCGCAAAGTAATATGCTAAATCATCCCCGATTTCTCCAGTTTGCAGTTTTGCGCTTGAAGTATAAATATCTTTGACTTTCAAATCTTTTGTAACACGAAGAAAGCCATCGCTTCCTACAACTTTACCAACTGCCAACTTGCCTTCATTTGTTGACAGGTGAACGCGAGGATTTGAGACCATTCCTTTCACTTCGCCATTGGCATTAGATAAGGCGATAATCTTGCCAATTGGCCCTTTTCCATCAATTTGAATAACAAGGCTTTGGTCTCCTTTTAGCAATGCGCCCATGATTAAGGCGGCGGTAAGCGTTCTGCCAAATGCCGCAGTGGCCGCCGGCCATGTGTCATGAATTTTTCTGGCATCTTCAACAAGATTCGTTGTGATTGCAGCATACAGTCTTATGGTTTTTGAATAGGCAAATGCCTTTACAAGATAATCCTTCACGCTATCACATCCTCAGAATAATTATAGCACAATCTTCGCACATTTATTTCTTTTTGTCATTGTCGAATAAATAATGTATAATTGATATGCAAGCCATACGGAAGGAGACGTCCAGATGAAATGGAAAATACGGGATTTAGAAATTTGTAATCAAATCGTAGTAGCCCCGATGGCGGGAATAACTAACTTGGCATATCGGTCTATTTTGAAAGAATACGGTGCCGGATTGATTTATACGGAAATGATTTCTGATAAAGGCTTAAGCCATGAAAACCAAAAGACTCTTTCCATGTTGGAAGTATATGCTGAAGAAAGACCTATCGCCATGCAGCTGTTTGGAAGCGAACCGGAATCTATGTCTGAAGCTGCAATAAGAATCGACACCGAAACTTCCGCGGACATTATCGATATCAATATGGGTTGTCCTGTAAACAAAGTAGTCAAGGGGAATTCAGGTTCGAAATTGATGCTCTTTCCTGAAAAAGTATATGCGATTGTTTCCGAAGTTGTCAAGTCAGTTAACAAACCGGTAACAGTAAAAATCCGAAGTGGTTGGGATCAATCCCACATAAATGCAGTGGAAATCGCAAAGATAATAGAACAAGCGGGAGCCAGCGCAATTGCGGTTCATGGCAGAACCAAATCGCAGATGTATTCTGGAAAATCCGATTGGGATATTATCAAGCTAGTAAAGGAAAATGTAAAAATTCCTGTAATCGGAAACGGAGACATTCACACACCCGAAGACGCTTTGGAAATGTTAAAACAAACAAATTGCGATGCGGTGATGATCGGCAGAGGCCTACTTGGAAATCCTTGGCTGATAAAACAAACGTTAGATCTAATAGAAACCGGTTCGTATCAAGAACACGTGACTTTGATAGAAAGAAAAACCATCATTTTCCGTCATTTAGAATTATTGAAAAAACTGAAAGGCGAACATTTGGCTATCTTGGAAATGCGCAGTCATGGAGCTTGGTACATAAAAGGGTTGAAAAATTCCGCAAATGTCAAAGCTAAAATATCCTCTGCAAAAACAGAGGCAGAATTCATCAGTATCATAGAAGATTATTTTGAGTATTTAAATGAATTATAAAACAAAGCTCACTAAAAAGTGAGCTTTTTCCAACAAATAGAGGCTTGAGCGTGTTTATTCTTCTGACATTATTGAATGTATTCTGAATATTTTTGATACATTGAATCTGTTAATTCCACCAGCAGCGAAATGCCTTCGTTTATATACTCTGTACTTTTGATGCTGGCATTTTCTTGAAGGTAGTTGTATATTTGCCCTTTATCAAATGGCAACAGCATTTTTACAACATGCATATTTTTATATAGGACATGATCGATTTTTTCCAACAGCAGATTGATATTGTAATTGTTCAAAGCGGACACGTATACCGGATTGGTATAACCGTCAACAGGAAGGTCTTTCAATAGATCGATTTTATTGAAAACATGGATAATTGGAATATCTCCGACACCGATTTCTTTCAAGACGGCTTCTGCGACAGAAATCTGTTTAGGGAAATGGATGTTAGCAGAATCGATTACATGCAAAATCAGATCAGCTTCATTAATCTCTTCCAAGGTCGATTTGAATGCATCAATCAAATGATGTGGTAATTTTGAAATGAAACCGACAGTATCAGTCACTAGAAAATCATGGTTGTTATCTAATTTTACTTCCCGGGTTTGGGTCTCCAAAGTCGCAAATAACATGTCTTTTTCAAAAACATACTTGTCGTTTTTTTTGGCCGAATAAGACAAAATTGCATTCATCAATGTCGATTTCCCTGAATTTGTGTAACCAGCAATTGCAACTGTTTTGAGGTTGTTCTGAATGCGTTTTTTTCTTTGAGTTCGCCTAGTCTCGACAACTTCTTTCAATTCGCGTTTCAACTTGGTGATGCGAGCGCGGAGAATGCGTCTGTCAAGTTCAAGCTGCTGTTCCCCGGGGCCTTTCGAACCTGTTCCGCTTTTTTGCCTGGAAAGAGATTTGTACATACCTATGACGCGAGGAAGAAAGTACATTGATTGTGCTAACTCGACCTGCAACATTGCTTCTCTAGTTTTTGCTCGTTTGGCAAATATGTCGAGAATGAGAATCGTCCGGTCGATGATTTTGATTTCTAATTCCTTTTCTAAATTCCTGATATGTGATGGGCTGAGCTCATCATCGAATATTATTAGATTGGCATCAAGGGTCACAATGTCTTGTTTCAAGCCTTCGACTTTTCCTTTTCCAATATAAAAATTGGGTGTTGGAGACTCAGCTTTTTGGGTCACAACACCAACCACTTCAACATCACACGCTTCTGCCAAGCCTTTCAACTCTTCCATTGATGTTTGAAAGTCTTCATCGCTTCCCAAGTCTAAACCAACTAAAATAGCTTTTTCCATAATATCACCCATCAAACATTATATATTAAATCAATGAAAATTCATAGATATTGAGTCTGATATTTATATATAAAAATAAAAAAATATGTTATAATAAATCGATTATTCGGGATTGGCGAGGTAGTATATGAAGCAGGCTAAAATGAGTTTACACGACTTATGGGCGGGTAAAATAAAACAAGCAAAAGAAAAATGGGATACATTTTCCAATTGGTTCAAAAACAAAATTGAGGAAGTATTCCAGTCCAAGAAAAAAACATTTTTATTTCTGGCGTTGATCGTATTTACTGTTTTGTTTGGCATACAAATTGCAATTATTCTCATCAATAACAGTTTTTATTCCAATTTTTCTGATGATATTTTACAGTACTATACTATTATCGTCGATTTTATCAGCCAAATCAAATCAGGATCAATGTCTTTCTTTAATCTGAACAATTATTTGGGAGCCTCTTTCTTTTCCGATGTATATTACGTTCCGATTGACATCTTTACTTTTATCACATTCGTTTTCAGTTATCTGATGCCTACCCAACTAGCTTATTCTGTTACCGAGTTCGTCAAGATCCTTGCGGGAGTCATGGTTCTGGCATACTATCTTTCGGCTCAAGGAATGAAGAACAGAACTATTTTTTGGATGGGGATTGTTTATTTTGTTAGTGGCGGCACAGTAAGTTTTATGGCCTTCCCGGCATTCTTGTCACTGGTATTTTATTTGCCTTTGGGACTCTTGGTAATTCATTGGTTTTTCAAAGGAAAGAAGTGGATTGTTCCTCTTTTTGCTTTGGCACTTGTATTTTATAATTTCTATTTAGCGTATACCGCATTAATATTTGTCGGCATCATGTTTATTATCGAATACATCAAACGGCCAGGATTCAAGTTCTTTCCGTTCCTCAAAGATGGAATCGTTTTTTTGTTCCTTTTGCTTTTGGGAGTAGGAATGAGTTTGGTGATTCTGTATCCTTCAATTTTATTTATCCTTGAAGATACATATCGAGAGACCGGAAGATTTTCTGCATGGGTCATAAATATCGGAAACTATCAGTTGAAATTATTTAAACCGGAAATCTATATCAGATTTCTGGCAAAAATATTTTCTGAACAGAGACCGATCGGGTTCTATGGATTTGCGCAGGATTATACTAAAGAACACGTTTCACTTTTCATAACCATGACTGGACTTGTTTCCATGAGTTATGTTCTGTTCATGAAAGATAAAATCAGCAGAATATATAAGATTGTCATGATTATTGGCGTGATCTTGATGTTTTTTCCGATTTTTTCCTACGTATTTTCTGGAACGACCGATCAACCCTATACAAGATGGATTAACACATATCCTTTAGTAATGATTCTGATTCTTGCGCACGTATTCGAATATCATGGATTTGAAAATTTCAAAATGAAATATTTGACAATTCCGATATCGGTCTTTATTGCGCTTGACGGGTATTTAATCTATTATTATTTTCACCGGTTGAAAGAGCTGGGTGATTTCCAATACGAAGACGCTCTCACCGCAGATGCGATTCTGATGGGAGTCAGCGCGGTAGTTTTGGTGTTGCTCTTGATATTTGGCTGGATGAAGAAGCCGCAAATGTTTAAAAAGATTTTACTTATCGAAGCAGTCATCGGGTTGGTCTACATGTATTCGGGGGCTTTCTATATTAGAAACAAAAATACTACATTTGCAGAAATGTATGCTATCAATGATTTATTGAATGAAGTTTTGGACGACAAGGATGATTTTTACCGAGTATATGTTGATATGGACCGTTTCAACGTGGAAAGAACAAATTTTAATCGCATGACTACGTTTGCGACTAACACAAGAATTTTCCACTCTTGGACAGATTCGGAAACCGATTTGCTCGCAAGGTTATTATTTGGTTCAACCGAGCATCAGACAAAAGAAGTTCTTGATGTCCAGGCGATATATCTAAACGAATTCCTAGGTTATAAATATGTGCTTGCAAGTAGCGAATACAATTATTATTTAGATAATGACTTTTATCGATTGGTCTATGCGGATGACAAGTATCAATTACTTGAAATTGTAAACGCAAAATCAATTCAAGTATATGAATCATATGCTGAAAATGTCGACTTTACAAATTACCGTCTCAGAAATAACAAATTGGAAACACAAAAAATATTGGTTTTATCCGCTTTGATCGATGCGGAAAGATATGCAGATTATACGTTTAATCTTGAAAGTGTAACTTTAAGCAGTTCTTCAAGTCTTGGCACAATATCCGCAGACAGGAGTATAAGTCTGCATGAAACGGTAGTAATCGGTGGAGTTACAGACCTGACAGAAAGAAATTTCTTCCGATTTAGCAATGAGGATTTGAAAATTGGTTTTGATGTCGGAGCGATCTATATCGATGCTGTGACCAATTCCAGCAATTATAAAGAAATCTTCATGGAATATGCAGATGGAAGTAAAAAAGCTTGTGAAGTGGCGACCGGCCAGTCTCATGATGTCAAATGCGAGTTTTGGTCAGAGCCCACAGCGATATATTTTGAATCGGAAAATCTATCCGCTAATTACCATTTTGATTTCCGGTTGGAGATGGCAAGGAATCAAGCGGCTTATCTGGTTTACGATTTATCCGACATCACGTATACCGGGGACAAGGGCGTACTGTACTTCGAATTGACCCAAAAGTTTGAAAGAGTGTTTTTTGTCGATGAAGACGGAAATGAATATGAAGGGTTCAAAAACTATTATTATTTCAACTCTTCGCCAATCAGGATGTATGTTTTTAAAACGTATGACATGTATACAAATGTCTCGAATTTGTTTACGTTTAATCTTCGTTACGCTTACGATGATCTAAGCGCATACTACAACGCCACAGGAACGTCTCTATATGATCAGGAATTGATAACAATCAAACACGGAAGAATAAACCTGCAATATCACAGGACAAGCGAGAGCATCTACGATCAATTGGTGGTAATCCCGGTTGCATATTCCGAAGAGTGGACATTTATTTCTGACCAAAAATACGAAACAATAAGCGTTAGCGGCGGATTTCTTGGTATAATTATCCCAAACGGAATTACCGATATAGATATTGAACTAAAATTTGTACCCAAAGGACTTCTCTACGGGTCTTTGGCGAGCCTGGGCGCAAGTTTGGTATTTTTGGGAATATTTGTCCCGGGATGGATAATCAAATATAAACGGAAAAAAACACAGAGCCAAGTCGAGGAGATGAATCAGGAATGAAACGGATAACAATAATTGTTCCATCGTACAATGAAGAAAATAGCGTAAAACCTTTTTATGACGAAGTTAAACAATATTTAAAAAATCAGAATTATGATTTTGAATTGCTTTATATCAATGACGGATCGAAAGACAAAACATTAGCTGAAATTAAAAAATTATCAAAAACCGACAAACGGATAAGATTCATCAGTTTTTCCCGTAATTTTGGGAAGGAATCCGCCATGCATGCCGGGCTCGAGCACTCCCGTCAGAGCGATGCCGTGATCATCATCGACTGCGACTTGCAGCAACCGCCTTCGTTGATTCCAGAAATGCTCAAATATTACGAAGAAGGATACAAAATTGTTTATACCAAAGGAAAAACAAGGAAAGGCGAACCGAAATTCAGGACCTTTTTCGCCAATCGTTTTTACAAACTTTATAACAGATACACAGATATGCCTCTTGATAACGGAGCCAAGGATTTCCAATTGTTAGATAAACAAGTCGTCGACGCCTTTTTACAAATCAAGGACAATTATAGATTTGTAAAAGGCATATTTTCCTGGGTGGGATATTCAAGAAAGTGTATTGAATACGATTTTATTCCCAGAAAATACGGGAAAAGCAGTTGGAGTTTCAAATCGCTGTTTAAATATGCTTTTAACGGAATAAACCAATTTTCAACACTAATGATGTTGTTGCCAACCTTGGCTATAATTACTGCATTTGTTGTTTTGGCTGCGGACGCGCTGCTGTTTGGCTTTGGAGTATTTGTATTATCCGAATTTTTGATTGGAATCTTCATTGCGATTTCTTTGTTTGTAACGGCTCTATTAGCATTTGGTACTTTCTATTTATTATATCAAGCAAGACGTCAAGTTTTGAACCGACCTATTTATCTTGTCGAGGAACTGTTGGAGGAAGAACATCTTGAATAAATTGCTACAGTTTGTCAAACGAAATTTTATTACAAAGAAATTTCTATCTTTCGGAATTGTCGGTGTGGCCAACACCTTGATCCATATGGGTGTTTACTGGATGTTCTACAACTTGGTGTTCATCACCTCGCTTTCTTCAGGTTTGTCCGCTTTTCTCTCAAATACTATCGCTTTTATTTCCGCATCGACATTTTCCTATTTTGCGAATGCGATTTTTACTTTCAAACCCAAAAACAAATCGACACTACAGTTTTCAGCGGTCATATTGGTGTTTTTGGTAAGGCTTTTGGTCAGCAACGGGCTGACAACGGCTTTTGATTATATTATCCAGAACTGGATCGGAATCGATTACACGATTCATTCCTGGACGAGTGTGATAGCACCGTTTACTGCTTCTGTATTGTTGATTCCGATAGCGTATTTTGCGCTCGACTACGTATTTAAAAAGACAGACATAAAAAAACAAACAAATACTTCATCTTAATCTTTAAAAAATATCATTTTTACGGTAAAATAGAATTGAGGACATACAAGAGGAGGAACGTTTGTGGAGTATTTTGTTTTAGGAATTGTTTCCACATATCTTTACGCAGTTTATTTGTTGGCATTAAGAGCAAAAGTGTCTCACAAGGAGATTCGCCCCGCGAAAATCTTTTTGCTTGCAATGTTGGTTATTGATGTTATTCTGTTTTTTACCAATCTTGGAGCAGGAGTAGAACTCGCCACACAAATTATAGTACTAATTCCAATCCCATATATGCTATTCATGATCTATGTTAATGAAATCAGAGCTGTATTGAAAAAAATGGGATTGATTAAAAAACGTGGACGCAGAAATTCAATGACAAATAACGAACTCGCAGACAAACTCTTGGATACGGTTGACTTTCTTTCCAACCGGAAAATCGGAGCCTTGATCACAATTGAAAGAAACATCAATCTTTCAGCATTCATCAGCAAGGCGATGATGATTAATGCGCCTGTATCAAGCGAACTCCTAGCTTCGATTTTCATTCCGACGACGCCGCTTCATGATGGCGCGGTGATCATAAGAAATAACTCGATTCTTTGCGCAAAAGCGTATTACCCTTCCACGGAAAGAACCGATCTTCCGCTTCACTTTGGGACAAGGCACAGAGCGGCGATTGGCATCAGTGAGCAAAGCGACTCCTTGACCATTGTTGTTTCAGAAGAGACCGGATATGTAAGTGTAGCAATCAACAGACAACTGGATTACAATGTCAGCAAAGAAACCTTGAATCTATATTTTGAAAAGTATCTGAAAATCAAATAAAGTGCTTCGGCACTTTTTCTTTTTTCTCTCATAGAAATTTAATGTTCTATATGATATAATTTGAGAAGATGGAAAAGTGTCGGGAGGTGTTTTGTTTGGAACAATACGACGTATTAATTTCGGGATCTGACATCCCCTCTTTGGTAAGCGCGCTTTTCTTGGCAAGAAAAATGCGGAATGTTTCCATTCTGCATGACGACAAGACTGATGATAACTATGCCGGTACAGTCGACATAACCGATCCAGAAAACAATAAATTTCGATTTTCCTATGATCCAGATGCTTTTCTTTGTGGCCTTGACAACATCGGACTGATTCATAAATATTTAATAAACATTGGCATTGATCAAAACATTAACGGAATCAAAGACGGATACGACATGGTTTCAGTGAACGAAGGCGAGTTTAGGAGAAGAGACAACGCCTTTGACAGATTTCGGGTCTATTTGGTGCGTTATTATCCCAAACAAAGAGACGCAATCCATCGTTTTTTCAAAGATTTGGAAAGACATTATCAAAATTATGTAAGCCAACAGGAAAACATGCTTTTGAACACTAATTACACCTTGACATCACTTATGATCGAATGGGGAGATTACAGTTTGGAAGCATTGCTAATGAAATACTTTTCTGACCCAGAAATCGTTAACGAATTTACGATGAACCAGCAGTTGAACGGGCTTGATGCGCAAAATATCAACAGTTATCATTTTTTCTCTCAGTATTTTTTGGGCCTAAAGGAAGGTTTTTACTACTTAAACTTATCAGTTTCAGACATTAAAAAGTTGTTATTGGAAAAACTGAGGATTATCAATCCGAAAATCACACAGAAAAGAAGGATCAAGGAATATGTATATGACGAAGCGGGGAAAATAACCCACGTTATCGACTCTGCCAACAAAAAAATATACGCCAAGCACTTTATCTCCAGTTCCAATCCTTTGGAATTCTATAAAAACTATTTTCCTAGCTACGAAGAAGAAATCGAATTGGTCGGAAAATATTATCCAAATCTTGACAGTCAGAAAAGAATCAAAACATTGTACTTGGCCCTGAATCAAAAACCACAACAAATCGGCATTACTGAGCTAAATTATTTTTTTGCAAATGTAGGAACTTCCAAACAAAAAATCGTCAGATTGTTCAACTACAGCCTGTTTGACCGCGATGCATCTTCAAACAAAACCGGAGCGATATGCGTTGACTTCATCTATGACGAAACAGAACAAGTCAAAGAAGAAGAACTGCTTTTTGAACTATACAAGTACTTCCCCAAACTAAAGAAAACAGTTGTTGGAATCAGAGAAGGAAAGCCTAGACAACACCTCTCAATGATAAGTTTGGATGAAGTCAGAAAAGGGTTATCCATCAATGAACAAATTGAAATAGAAGCCTCGGAACATCTAATGTTTTTCGATAATCTTCATGTGACCGGCAAGTGGGTTCGTCCCGAAGCGGGGCTCTTTGGGTGCTTCCATACAGGGATTGTACTGGGGGACAAAGTTGAGGAAAGTCTATACTATGGCGAAAATGATGATTCTTTCTATTATTTGACAAATGATGAAATCATGATGATGATTCGGCATAACTATGGCAAGAAAACGCTCGGAAAAATCGAAACGCATATAAACTTCAACATCGGAAAAAGCAGCTATTTTATCAGAACAAAGGATAAAAATATCACAATCCATCGTGGCGAATACGCGCATCCTGATCTTTCGATTTATACAACCAACGACAAATTGTCTAATTTGTTGTTGAAGAAAACCTCGTTTGACGATGTATTGAAGGCGAATGGACTGAAATACACCGGAAGCACAGATTTGCTTTACATTGTGGTTTCTGCGTTTGATCTTGATGATTTCAAAGAGCAGGACACAAGATTCCAGCCTAAACTTTCCATCAATAACCTTGGAGTGAAATTCTTGTTTGTGTATCTCGGTGTATTTTCGCTTGTTGCATTCTTGCACAATTTCATCAATCTCATCTGGTTGGTACCTTTCGCGCTCGGAATATCACTCGTGATGAGCTTCCTGAAAATGAGGATTTTTAGAAAATTATCCTGGTTTGAATATGCATGGAATGGAATTTATTTTGTGTTATTGTTCCTGGCGATCTTTTGGCAAAATTTCAATACTTGGAAAAGCGATGATTTGCTATTAGGCTTGATGGGCGGAATGTTTTTCGTAACTTGGCTAATCAATAAACCGATCATGTATGATTTCCATAAATATGATTATCGGATTGACTACGCGAATACCGCTCTGTTCAAAGTGATGAACAACGGATTGACATTTGTTTGGTCGCTGATTTTTCTTGGAATTCTTGCAGGCACATACATTACTGGTGAGCGTTATGTTTCCGTGCTCTACAATCTGGTATTTTTAGGTATTTTTCTAACGTATTATTATCCGATAATGTACGTCAGAGCCAACATCAAGAAATAATCTTTACGAAAGAAGGAACTGATCGTGGACTATTTGTTTATATATATATCTCTGGCAATCATGATCCTGTTGCTAGTGTTCAGCTTTGTGATTTATCATAAATTCCGGATCTGGAAATTGATTTTGCTCGTTTTGATGGCAGCCATCTTTGGAATAATTAAACTATTTCCGCAATGGATATCATTTATGGCTTTGACTGATGCAAAATTCTATTACGAATACATACTTTTGGCCTCGGTAGTTGTTCTGGCAATCACATTCAAAAGAAAAATCAGAATTACTGAGAATTTAACCGACTATGATTTCTTCGAACTGGAAAAAGAGTTGGAAGAAACCAAGACAAACTCCGATTTATTGCGTCTAAGATACATTGCGACTATCGGTCTGATATCCGAAGGCTTGATATTTTACAACGAAGATGCAAATGGTCTTTTTGTGACCGATCAGTTTCTGGAAATCATGAAAGCGAAGAAAAACGATCTGTCCATGGAAGAATACGTCGAGATAGTTCACGAGGACGACCAGACTTCATATTTGGCCAACATTAAAAAAGCAAGCAAGAAAAATCCTAACTTCGATATGAAGTACCGAATCAAAAGAGAAGGATCATACATCTGGATCGAAGAAAAAGGACGAGTTGTGGAATTTGAGAAGAAATCATACATCATCTCCTCAATAAAGCCTATCGATTTCAAATTATTTCCTGAAACTATGATTCACGAAATCGATTCACTTCCTACAGAACAACAACTGGTCCAGTTCTTGATGCAATCAATGAAAGAAACCGAACCTTTCTATTTGATTATGATTCAGCTAACGAATATTCCTGACATCAACAGCCGCTTTGGCAGAGACGTTGGAAATTTGATGATTGCAGAATACATCAAAAAAGTACGTTACAATTTTGCCAAGGACGTCAACAGCGTGTTCCGAATCACCGGAATTCAATTTGCCTTGATACTCAAAGATCAGAAGAAATACGACGTTTTGTATCGCGCTTTGCAAAGCGGAGGCGACTTGGTCAATTTGATGCTTAATATCGGGGGAATCCAGCAAGTAGTCTATCCGAATCTGGGCATTGTCAAGCGCGAGCCTTGGGACACATATACGCTTAACGAGTTGATTTCTGTCAGCAACAAAGCTTTGAATGAAGCGATCCACAACCAAAAGAAAAATTATTCAGTTTTTGGAGAATGATGGAAGATAAACAATAAATAGGGATTTGCTTTCAAGAACAAATCACGGAAGCGTTTATTCCGTCTCGTCACAATATTTTACTTGATGTCATCCGCACAGACAAGGAGGAAATATGTATTCAGCATTAATAATGGCTGCTGGTCGAGGACTTCGCAGCGGACTTGCTTTTAACAAAAATTTATTTCCGATCAAAGGGAAGCCGATGATTTTATACAGTGTGGATAAATTTCTTGCGGATTTGGATTGCCAAGAAGTAATTGTTGTGACGGCAAAACAAGACATTGAGACCTTCAAGTTGGTTTTACCTGCCAAGACGATCATTGTTAGTGGCGGAAAAACAAGACAAGAAAGCGTCTTGGCCGGTCTGAAAATTGTGAAATCCGAGAATGTTTTCATCCATGATGGCGCGAGACCAAACTTGAAAAAAGAGGCAATCGAAAAACTGAAACAAGCGCTTTTGCTTCACGAAGCCGTAAGTTTGGCAGCGCCAGTCAAAGATACTTTAAAAATATGCACCAACCATGAAATTACAAAAGATATTGACAGAGAGAATGCGTATAGTCTGCAAACTCCACAGGTATTTCCGACCAAATCGATTCTTGAAGCACACGTACATGCCAAAAACAATAAACATCAGTATTCGGATGACACATCGATCTATCTTCACGAGTTGGGGAAAAAAGTATTTATCGTTGATGGATTTGATGACAACATAAAAGTGACAACTTTCACAGATATTAAAATTTTGGAGGCGTTGATATGATACGAATAGGTTTTTCAAAAGATATTCATCCATTGATTGAAGGTATACCCTTTATTTTGGGCGGAGTGAAACTTGATCATCACAAAGGTGCCGTAGGCCATTCGGACGCGGACTGTTTGATGCATGCAATCGCGGAATCGATTCTAGGAGCGCTGGCCCTTGGCGATTTGGGAAAATTTTTCCCCGATGATAATCCAACGTACAAAGACTATGATTCGGGTTTGATTCTCAAGGAAGTATATGATTTTGTCAAGAACAAGGGCTATCAGGTAATCAATCTTGATTGCATGGTTTCGCTTGAAAAGCCAAAATTAAGACCACTTATTGATGAAATGAGAGAAAACATTGCAAAACTTATGGATATTGATGTCGAAAGAGTCTCGATCAAAGCCACAACTTTTGAAGGCATCGGCATTGTCGGTGAAGAAAAAGCGATTATCTGTGAAGCCATAGTGCTTATGGAAAACGACCTCTTATTGATGTTGTAAAAGGCTAACAAGCCTTTTTTTCTTCTATAAGTGTTTTTGCTTTTCATTTTTTATGAATATGATACAATATATATACTGGGAGTTGAAAAAAATGATAGAAACGATACATGGCAATTTTGAATTAATAAAAAATCATCGTGATGCGTTCGTTCTCGATGATTTCAACAAGCGCTATACCGATGTGTTTGATATTTATCCATATCTTGTTGGCGATTATTCAGCGGGACTCTTAAGACTGAAAGGATTCACCAAAGATGGTAAAACCAATGGATTCAAAACGATACCCGATTATTTGGTGGAATCTTGTCCGATGAACTGTGCCTACTATATTATGAAAAATCCCAATTACAATCCCAACAAAAACAGGGAAGAATAAAAGAAGATGATATTATGACATATGAAGAAATTTTAATTGAAATCAAAGAAGTAATCGATGTGATTCGCCCGTATATAAAAAGAGATGGCGGAGATATTGAATTTATCAAGCTTGAAGACGGTATCGTCTATGTGAGAATGTCTGGAGCTTGTGTCGGATGCGGAGGATTTGAAAGTACGCTTCGCGAACTTGTCGAAGACACTTTGCTAGAACGCGTTCCTGGGGTAATTGGCGTTGAACATCTTTGGTAGGAGGGCAAAATGAAAGCACAAGCTATGAATGAATTTTGTATCGATTTATTGAAACAAAGAGGCGTCAAGTTAAGCGATATCACAGAAATTGTTTACGATTTGCAGGAAAAGTATGTGAAAGATCTCACCTTGGAAATGTGCCAAGCAGCAGTCTTGAGGGTTCTTGCCAAACGGGAGGTTCAATACGCGATTTTAACCGGAGTTGAACTTGACACACTGGCTGAAAGAGAACAACTATCAGAGCCTTTGCAATCGTTGATCAATTCCGATGATCCGCTGTACGGAATTGATGAGATCCTTGTCCTTTCCATATGCAATCTTTATGGATCGATCGGACTTACAAATTTCGGTTATGTTGACAAAGTAAAACCGGGAATCATCGGGAAACTCGACAGAGAAGGAAAGCTTTCTGGAAAGTGTCATACATTTTTGGATGATATCATCGGCGCGATCGCCGCAGCGGCCGCAAGTTCGGTTGCCCATAATTACGCAGAATAAGATTTTTCTTGGTGTGATGAAAAAAATTCACGCCTTTTTTTTGCAAAAAAAAACCTTTTATGGTATACTTACCTCAGTAATCTTTGAGGGGTGTTATTATGAAGATTGGAGACATCGTCAAAGGTCGGATTACTGGAATCAAACCATATGGTGCCTTCGTCAAAATTGACGATGAGGTTGATGGCTTAATTCATATTTCTGAAGTGAGCGATGGTTTTGTAAAAAGTATTGAAGACTTTGTAAGTGTCGGCGACACAGTGGATTTGAAGGTCATCAAAATCAGCGATGACAATAAAGTGAGTTTGAGCTATAAAAGCGCAAACAAAATAAAATCAAAAAAATATATTGAAATAGAACTCACAGTCGGATTCAAACCATTTGAGACCATGTTACCAAAATGGGCAGAAAAATACCAAAAAGGCGGCAAATAATATTAGCTGCTTTTTTTATTAGTTCAAGCGTATCATCTTTTTATGAAATGAAAGACATGGTATAATAAATATAGAAAAAGGGGGAAGCCCACATGGAAAAGAATATTCATCTTGATGTATCCCGCGCCTTTGAATACATTGACAAGGAAGAATTGAAAAACATACAAAAGGAAATCAAAACCGCCCATAGTCTGCTGTACTCAAAAACAGGACCAGGTCATGAATTTCTTGGTTGGCTCGATCTGCCCAGGGATTATGATAAGGAAGAATTTGGAAGAATCCAGGCGGCCGCCAAACAAATCAGAAAACAAGCCAAAGTATTGATTGTAATCGGAATCGGAGGATCATACCTTGGGGCCAAGGCAGTTGTCGATGCGCTCTCGCCATACTTCGAAAAGAAAAAGAATCTGGAAATAATCTATGCGGGACAAAATATGTCTTCAACATATTTAGCTGATTTGATTGATTATGTCAAAGACAAAGAATTCGCTATCAATGTAATCTCCAAATCAGGCACTACTATGGAACCGGCAATCGCTTTCAGATTTCTGAAAAAGGTTTTAGAAACTAAATATGGAGCGGATGAAGCCAAAAATAGAATCTATGTCACAACCGACAAGGCCAAAGGTGCGTTACGGACTTTGGCAAACAACAAAGGCTATGAGACATTTGCAGTTCCCGATGATATCGGCGGAAGATACAGTGTTTTGACCGCTGTCGGATTGTTGCCGATTGTAGCTGCGGGAATAAATATCAAACAATTACTTCACGGCGCAGACTTTGCCAGAAAGCAGTACAAGAAAACTAATCTACAGGAAAACGACGCCCTTCAGTATGCAGCATACAGAAATCTGCTGTATCGAAAAGGATACAATATCGAAATGCTTGTCAACTATGAGCAAAAACTCAGTACGTTTTCCGAATGGTGGAAACAACTATTTGGAGAATCGGAAGGAAAAGATGAAAAAGGATTATTCGTGGCCAGCGCATCTTTTTCGACAGATTTGCACTCTTTAGGTCAGTTCATCCAAGAGGGAAAGAAAATCTTATTTGAGACCGTGATTCAAATCGACGCACCTGAAAGAGAATTAATTATCGAATCAGACAAGAATAACCTTGATGGATTGAATTACATATCAGGAAAAACAATCGGAGAAGTTAATAAACAAGCTTATTTTGGCACGCTTTACGCTCATGAAGAAGGAAAAGTACCCAATATTGTTATCAACATTCCAGAACTAAATGCGTTCAATTTGGGCAGCCTGATCTATTTCTTTGAATTGTCTTGCGGCATCAGCGGCTATGTTTTAGGGGTCAACCCCTTCGATCAACCAGGCGTCGAGGCATACAAAAAGAACATGTTTGCCTTACTGGGGAAACAAGGATATGAGAAACTGAAAGCTAATTTGCTTATAAAACAAAAAAACGGATAAAATTATCCGTTTTCAGAGTGTAGACAAAGTACCTTTTCGGAGGTACTTTTTATTAGTTATCCAGATTTTGGGTAAAATAGGCATTTTTATTTCAGAAAGGTTATTTAATGTGACAAGACAGTTTGATAAACTTAAGGT